>OBJA01000516.1_pt1 | contig 33032 bp, 32 predicted proteins | sample 1519751 | NCBI WGS metagenome assembly OBJA01 (sample SAMEA3881238, study PRJEB22517) | soil metagenome | biome: lake sediment; feature: soda lake sediment; material: sediment, water from around vicinity | place: India | collected 2013-12-23 | depth 3 m
TACTGTTTGTGGACGATGTTGAATACAACGTGATTCTGGGTGAACACACCCTGCGCCTGCTGGGTTGCGAGGTTATCGGCACCACCAGCAGCCGCGAGGCCTGGGAGATCTTTGCCGCCTTCCCCGACAAATTCGATCTGGTGATCACCGACCAGACCATGCCGGGGCTGACCGGCTTCGAGTTGGCCGGCAGACTGCTGGCCAGACGGCCCGAGTTGCCGGTCATTCTGCTCACCGGTCACAGCGATCTGGTGGATGCCGAATCGGCGCGCCTGGCAGGAATTCGTCACTTTCTGCTCAAGCCGATTGAACCGGAACGGATTGGTCGGGTGATCCGGGATATTTTCCAGGCAAACCAGACAAACAAAACAGGCAGGCAATAATCCCATGTTCTTCCTAATGCCTTGGAAATCGCGAAGCGTTGCAGGGGAAACTCTGCCGGAAACCAGCCTCCGTCTGAATCGGTTTTTGGAGGCTCACCGCCTGGTACCCATCCACAGCGAACCGGAGTTCATGGGCCTGGGCGGTTTCCTGCAATCCATTCACGGGGCGGCCGAGGAGATGACCGGCCTGATCCAGGAGACCATCGCCCTGCTCGGCGTCGACCGGGACCAGCCCGAGGCGGAAGGTCGGGTTTTGAGCGACCTGCGCCAGCTCAGCGCTAACGCCCTGGAAGAACTGGCCGCCAGCCGCCGCGAGATCGCCGGCAACCTGGGACTGATCCGCACCATCGGTAAGCATCTGGAAGGATTAAGCGGCCATGGCGAAACCCTGCGCAAGATCGGCCTTCATTTAGGGGTGGTGGGGCTCAATATCGGGGTGGAGAGTGTACGTTCCCCCGCCGGCCGGGAACTGTTCGGAGAGATCGCCCCCGAAGTGCGCCAGGTGGCCGGCAAAATCCACACTCTGGCGGAAGAAATCGATCATGACAGCCGCCATCGCCGCCGGGAACAGGAGAAGATCAGCCACGCCATCGCCATCGACCTGCAAACCCTGGAACAACTGGCCGGCCGGGCCGAGCAGACCATCAAGGTCACCCTTGACCAGGCGGAAACGGCCACCGGAACCACCCTGGCCGCCCTTAAACGGGCCGAAACGCACGGCAGTGCCATTGCCGCCCAGTTGAGCGGCCTGATCATGGAGATGCAGCTCCACGACAGCATCAGCCAACGCATCGCCCATGTGGTGACCAATCTGGAGGAGCTTATGAGTGAACTGAACCAAATGGTCGGTTCGGAACCGGCGGCGGGCCGCCTGGCGGCCATGCGTCGGGTGGTGGATCTGCAGGCCGATCAGCTTGACCGGATTATCGACGAGGTCAGGACGGCGGCAGTCAATAGCCGGCAGGCCTTCACCGAAATCGCCCGACACCTTGCACAATTGCAACAGGCCTGTCAGCGGCAGCCGGACCCCGATGGCCGAACCCCGGATAACGCCGCTGCCCCCACCTTCCCGGCAGGCGGGACAACCAATAAGCCGGAGCCGGCCGGGGCCAAAGACCCCATCAAGCCGCTACTGGCCGCCCTCCGCCACCTGCATGAGTTACTGACCCAAAGCAACCGGATGACCCAACGGCTCAACAGTGGCGCTCGCACGACGGCCGAGATGAGCACCCGCCTCTCGGAACGGATGCGTCAAATCGAGACAATCCGCCTGGAAATACATCTTAAGGCGCTCAACACCATCGTGATGTCGGCCCGCCTGGGCGACGAGGGGTTGGGGATGGAGGTCTTGGCCCAGGAGACCAAACGCCTCTCCGATTCGGCCCACCAGTTTGTCGACGCGGCGGCGCTTCTGCACCGGGAAATCAGCACCGCCGCCCAAAATTTGCATCTGCAACGCCCGGAGCAGGCGGCGGCAACCAGCGATGGCCGCAATCTCCGGGAACTGACCGTCAGCCTGGAACAGTTCAGCCTGCGCAGCGCCAATGCCGCCTGTGCCGGTATCGCCGAGGTTCACCATGGCCTGCAGGAAGCGGACCGGCAACTGGCCTTTCTTGATCGCCTGGCCGACGCCATCGGGGCCGACCGGGAACAACTGGTGGAAATCAGCGGCCTGCTCGCCCGGTTGTCCCGGGGCGCGGAGGCAACCTTCAACGCCGAGGAAACCGGCCGCCTGGAGCAACTCTATACCATGGAAAAAGAGCGGGAACTGCATCAAGCCCATCTTGAAAGCGATAGCCGACCCACCAAGCCGGGATCCAACGCCAACCCGGCCACGCCGGCACCCAAGAAGGGGGCGGCCGGTACGGAGCGCAACCAGGCAGGCGGGGCCGGATTGGACGACAACATCGAACTCTTCTGAAAGGAGGCCGTTATGCGATGTCAACAAGAACCAACCGGTGACGATGGCCTGTTGCTGCGCCTTGACGGCGCCGTGACCGTGGAAAACGCCGAAGAGCTTTGCCAAATCCTACGGGAGGCCCTGGCCGCCGCCCCCCGGGTCCGGGTGGAGCTGGCCACCGACTGCGAGGCCGACACCGCCGGCCTGCAACTCTTTTGCGCCGCCCACCGCACCGCTCTGGCCAACGGCAATCGTTTTACCCTGAAGGCCCAAACTCCGGAAAACTTCAGGGCCACCCTGCAAAACGCCGGGCTGCTGCGCTCAAAAGGCTGCCGGCTGGACCCGGATAACCAGTGCATCTGGTTGGGAGCCAATCATGGATAAAACCATCATGACCGTGGACGATTCGGCCAGCATTCGCCAGCTGGTGACCTTAACGCTGAAATCAGCCGGCTACTCGGTGATGGAGGCGGTGGACGGCTGTGACGCCCTGGAGAAACTGCGGGGCAGCAAAGTAAATCTGGTTCTCACCGACCTCAATATGCCCAACATGGACGGCATTGCCCTGACTCGCGCCATTCGCAGCAATCCGGGCTACCGTTTCGTGCCGGTGATCCTGCTGACCACGGAAAGTCAGGAGGGTAAAAAGCAGGAGGGGCGGGCCGCCGGCGCCACCGGCTGGATCGTCAAGCCTTTCCGGCCGGAGCAACTGCTTCAGGTGGTCAAAAAGGTGGCGGGCTGACAGTCGGCCACCCACCACGGGCCATTTGCGACAAGGCATTTCCCCAAGGGTGGGCGGCGGGGCCGCCTGCTCGGGGCAACGGAGAGCTTTTTCGATTTTCCCAAACAATAAGGAGTCAATCCCATGCCGGAAGATCCACGCCAACTATATCGTGAAGAGGCGCTCGAGTTGCTCTCCGAGCTGGAAACCTCCCTCCTGGAGTTGGAGGAGCATCCCGAGGATCAGGAACTGGTCGGCCGGGTGTTCCGGGCCATGCATACGATCAAGGGCTCGGGGGCAATGTTCGGCTTTAGCGAAATCGCCGCCTTTACCCACGAACTGGAAACCGTTTATGACCAGGTCCGAGAAGGCCGAATGGCGGTGGACGCCCGCCTGGTCAATTTGTCGCTGGCCGGCCGCGACCAGATCCGCGCCCTGCTTGATGCCGCTTTCGGCGGTGAGCCGGCGGACCGACAAAATGAGGAACAGATTATCACGGACCTCAACCTCCTGCGCCGGGAACAGGGCGGCAATGGGCAGAACCAGGACCTCGGCGAACAAGCCAAACCGGCCGCTTCGCCGGACTCCTTCGCCGCCGCCCCAGCCCCTGCCGACACCGACGGCGGACCACCGGGAGACGAGCCCGGCCGGCGCCCGGAAATGTGCTACCGGATCAACTTCACCCCCAACCCAAATCTCTTTTTGCTGGGCGGCAATCCCCTGCCGCTCCTTGACGAGTTACGCGCCATGGGCCAATGCCGGATCAGCGCCTGCACCGATGCCGTTCCCCTGCTTGACCAGATCGATCCGGCGGCCAGCTACCTCTCCTGGGAAATTCTGCTGACCACTGAACGGCAGCAGGAGGAGATTAGAGATCTCTTTATCTTTGTCGAGGACCGCTGCCAACTGAATATTGAGACACTTACAACGGACAACGCCCCCGGCGAAAACCCCGCGCCGACGGCGGCCGCCCACCAGGCGGCTACCAGTGATAACAGCAAGCCGATTCCCGCCACTCCCGCGGGAGAGCCGCGAAACATCCCCTCCCTTTCGGCGGCCGGCACTATCGCCGCCACCATCCGGGTGGATGCCGGTCGCCTGGACAAGCTGGTCAATCAGGTCGGGGAGTTGGTCACCGTGCAGGCCCGGCTCAGCCGCCTGGCCGATCAGGAAGCCCACCCGGAATTGTCGGCGGTGGCGGAAGAGCTGGAGATGCTCACTGCGGAATTGCGCGACAATACCATGGGGGTCCGGATGATGCCCATCGGCGGTATTTTCAGTAAATTTCGCCGCCTGGTCCGCGATCTCTCCCAAAAACTGGAAAAAGATGTGGCGCTGACCACCACCGGCGAAGAGACCGAACTGGACAAGACCGTCATCGAAAAACTCAACGACCCCTTTGTCCACCTGATCCGCAACTGCATCGATCACGGCATTGAAATGCCGGCCCAGCGACTGGAGGCCGGCAAACCGGCCCGGGGCACGGTCCATATTTCCGCCGTCCACTCCGGCGATTCGGTGCTGATTGAGATCAGCGACGACGGCGCCGGCCTGGACTGCGAACGGCTGCGGCGTAAGGCCGTGGAAAGAGGGCTGATCGCCGAACAGGACACCTTGGATGAGCAAGCCCTCTACCAACTGCTCTTCCTGCCCGGCTTTTCCACCGCCAACTCGGTTTCCGACCTCTCCGGCCGGGGGGTGGGCATGGATGTGGTTAAACGGGGAATCGAATCCCTGCGCGGCCATATCACGATCGCCAGCGAACAGGGCCGAGGCACCGCCGTCCGCATCCGTCTGCCCCTGACCCTGGCGATTATCGAGTCGCTGCTGGTGCGCATCGCCGACCAACCCTTCGCCCTGCCCCTGAATCTGGTGGAAGAATGTATCGAACTGCAACGCCAACCGGCGGCGGGGGCCAGCCAGGAACCGGCCACCCCCAATGGCCGACCTGGCAAGAGCCGTGACCTGATCAACGTGCGCGGCCACCTGGTGCCCTATATTCCCCTGCGCCGCCACTTCCAGATCAGCGGTCGGCCGCCGGCCATCGAGCAGGTGGTGGTCACCTCCTCCGGCAACGGCAATCGCATTGGCCTGGTGGTGGACCAGGTGATCGGCGAACACCAGGCGGTGATCAAATCACTGGGACCACTCTATCGCCAAGTACGGGACGTATCCGGCGCCACCATCCTCGGTGACGGCTCGGTGGCCCTGATTCTGGATCTCCCCAATTTAATCGAGGAAGGAGGTGTGCAATGAACCAGGAAAACAGCAGTTGGAGCAATCAGTACCTGACCTTCAGGCTGGGGGATGAAACCTTCGCCCTGGAGATCGGCAAGGTCCGCGAGGTGCTCGATTTCGAGCAGGTCACCAAGGTGCCCAGAACTCCGCCCTACATGAGGGGGGTCATCAACCTGCGCGGCGGCGTGGTGCCGGTTATCGACATGAACCTCAAATTCGGCCTGGCCGCCACGGAAAAGACGGTCAACACCTGCATCATCATCGCGGAGATCGAGGTTGACCGTGAAACCACGGTGGTGGGCGCGCTGGCCGACTCGGTGGAAGAGGTGCTGGAGTTGGAGCCGGAACAGATTGAACCGGCCCCCAAGATCGGCACCCGGCTTGATACCCGCTTTATCAAAGGCATGGGCAAACATGATGAACGCTTCATCATCATTCTGGATATCGACCGGGTCTTCTCCGTCGAGGAGTTGGCGGCCATCGGCGAACACGGTTCCCGTTCGCCGGCCTCCTTGGGTGCCGACAACAGCGCCGACGCCGCCCAAGGCCTGGTCGGCGGCGCACCGGGATAAAACCGGGCTTGGCCCGGGAAAAATTGTAATAACGGCCCGGCTATCTCGCCCCGAAGGGGGTAGCAGTCGGGAACACTTTCATCTCTACGCAAAAAAGGTGACCACCATGAAAAATTTGCTGCTGAAAACCAAACTGACCTACGGATTCCTGGCGGTGGCGGCCATTGTCCTGGTCGTGGGTCTGGTCGGCCTGATCGGCGCCCGCTCCCTTTCCGGCAATATCGACGAGGTGGGGCATGTCCGCCTGCCCAGCGTGGCCAGCCTGCTGGCCCTGGAAAGCGCGACCGAAAGCCTGCGGGTGGCCCAACGCACCCTGCTTAACCCCAAACTGGGAGCGGAAGACCGGCAACGGCAATTTGACAACATCGCCGCCGTGCAACAGCGTATGCGCGCAGCCTGGGAGGTTTACGAACCGCTGCCCCAAACCACCGAGGAGGCAGGGATCTGGCGCCAGTTTGTCCCGACCTGGGAGGCCTGGCAACGGGAAAATGAGGAGTTTTTGCGATTGACCCGTGAGCTGAACAACACCGGCATTTTAGACCCCACCCAACTGAGAGCCGATCTGCAACAGTTCCGGGGTGACCATCACGCCCTGATGGGCCAGGTCAACACCCTGTTGCGGGAAAACCGCCACTTTGAAGGCGGCGAAGATGAGACGGCTTGCAATTTCGGCCGCTGGCTGGCCGGTTTTCAGACCGAAAACAGCCGGCTGCGCGAGATCCTGGCCGCCATGCACAACGATCACCGACGCTTCCATCAAGGGGTAGCCCAGATCAAGGAACGGGTTCAGGGCGGTGACCGCCAGGGAGCCGAGCAGCTGCTTTCCGCCCAGGTAATGCCCGCCGCCGAAGGCACCTTCAACCGTTTCGACCAACTGCTAACCGAGGCGGCTCGGGCGGAAGGACTTTATGACAACATGGAACAGCAGGCGATGGTGACCGCCCGAGTTCGCCAGGAAGAAGCCTTGAACCTGCTTAATCGCATCACCGAGTTGAATGAGGCGGTGGCCGAGGAGGTGGTGGTGGCTGCCACCTCCAGCGCCAACCGGATTCAACTGGTGGCTCTGGCCGGAATTTTGCTGGGGGCGGCGGCGGCCGTGACCCTGGGCCGGCTGCTGACCAGCGACGTAATCAAGCAGTTGGGCTGCGACCCCATGGTGATCGAAGAGGTTACCCGCAAAATCGCCCAGGGCGATCTCAGCCAGGAGTTGAACCTGGCGGTGGAGAACGAAAACAGCGTTTACGCCTCGTTGAAGCGCATGGTGAGCAAGCTCCAGGAGGTGGTAGGCAGTGTCCGCACCTCGGCGGACAACGTGGCGGCGGGCAGCCAGCAGCTTTCGGCCAGCTCCGAGGAGATGAGCCAGGGCGCCACCGAGCAGGCGGCGGCGGCGGAAGAGGCTTCAGCCTCCATGGAGCAAATGAGCGCCAATATTCGCCAGAATGCCGACAACGCCGGCCAGACCGAAAAAATCGCTCTCAAATCGGCGGAAGACGCCCGGGAGGGCGGCCGAGTGGTCAACGAAACGGTAACCGCCATGAAGGAAATAGCCGGCAAAATCTCGATTATCGAGGAGATTGCCCGCCAGACCAATCTGCTGGCCCTGAACGCCGCCATTGAGGCGGCCCGCGCCGGCGAACACGGCAAGGGCTTTGCGGTGGTGGCCTCCGAAGTACGTAAACTGGCCGAGCGCAGCCAAAGCTCCGCCGCCGAGATCAGCAAGCTCTCCACCGGCAGCGTGGCGGTGGCCGAAGGTGCCGGCGAGATGCTGGCCAAGATGGTGCCGGATATTCAACGCACCGCCGAACTGGTCCAGGAGATCGCGGCGGCCTCCAAAGAGCAGGATACCGGGGCCGAACAGGTAAACCAGGCGATTCAGCAACTGGACCAGGTAATCCAGCAAAACGCCTCGGCCTCGGAAGAGATGGCCGCCACCGCCGAAGAGTTGAATGCCCAGGCCGCCCAGTTGCAGGATATCATCGCCTTTTTCAGGGTGGAGGTAGCCGGTTCGGCCCAGCGGGCCACAGCCAACGCTGCGGTCCGGGCCGCTGCCGCGAGCCCCGCCGAACAACCGGCAAGGCAAGGTGCGGCAACTATTCCTGCCAAGACGAAAAAGCAGAGCAAAAAAGAGGGTAGCCGCCAGCCCCGCCTGAATCTGGAACTGGGGGCCGGAGTCGGCCAACTGGAACCGGGCTTTGAGCGCTACTGATCCAGAGCCTCCGCAGGTGGTGGCAGCCGCCACCGCCTGCGGTTTGCGCTCGTCTCCAGAAATACATACAGAAGGCAGCCATGAGCGAATCCACCCTGATCAGCACCGCTGATTTCCAGCGCTTAAGCACCATGCTCAAACAGACGCTGGGCATTCGCCTGCCGGAACATAAAAGAACCATGCTCAGCAGCCGGCTGCATAAGCGCATGCGGGATTTGAGCCTGGAATCATTAACGGCCTATTGCAATTATCTGTTCAGCTCCGAAGGCCGAAAGCGGGAGTGGCAAAATTTATTCGACGCCGTCACCACCAATAAAACCGATTTCTTTCGCGAACCCAGCCACTTTAATTTTCTGCGTGAACGGTTGTTGCCCCGCTTCACAATACCTGGCAAAAAACATCTCCGGGTCTGGAGCGCCGCCTGTTCCACCGGGGAAGAGCCCTACACCCTGGCCATGGTGCTGGGTGAACACCAGCGGGAGAACCCCGGGTTCAGCTTTGAAATCCTGGCCACCGATATTTGCACCAAGGCCCTGGACACCGCCCGGCGTGCCGTTTATCCGCATCACACCGTCACCCCCGTACCACCGCATTTACGGCACCGCTACCTGCTGCGCGGCACCGGCAAACAGGTCAATCTGGTCCGGGTCAGCCCCGAGGCCTGCGCCAAGGTGAGCTTTGGCCGCCTGAACTTTATGGCCGATGACTACCGCCTGCCCCATCGGCAACAGGTGGTTTTCTGCCGCAACGTCCTGATCTATTTTGACCGCGAGACCCAGGAAGCCGTTATCAATCGGATTTGTCGTTATCTGGAGCCGGGGGGCTATCTCTTTCTGGGGCACTCGGAATCGATCATGGGCTATAAGGTGCCGCTGGCCCAGGAGGCTACTACCATTCACCGGCGATTACCAACACCACCCTGACAACCAAAAGGTACCCACAGCCAGCGACAGGATAATATCCGGCCTTGAGGACCATGCTCGGGAGTGCAAAATCCCTCCCCGCTAAATCATACTTGGAGCCAAGCGATGCAAAACGGCAAGATACGGGTTCTGATCATCGATGATTCGGCGGTGGTCCGCCAGACTCTGACAACGGTGCTGAGTTCGGATCCGGAAATATCGGTGATGCCGGCGGCGGCCGACCCCTATATCGCCGCCGAGCGGATGCGGGACGAGGTGCCCGACGTGATCACCCTGGATGTTGAAATGCCCAGGATGGACGGTCTGACCTTTCTGCAAAAGCTGATGAGCCAGCATCCGATCCCGGTGGTAATGTGCTCCAGCCTCACCGGCCAGGGCTCGGAGAGCGCCCTTAAAGCCCTGGAATATGGCGCGGTGGAAATCATCGCCAAGCCCAAATTGGGCACCAAGCAGTTTCTGGAGGAATCCAAGGTGCTGATTTGCGACACGGTGAAAGCGGCCACCCAGGCCCGGATCCGGCCGCTGAACATGAGGCGGCGGCCCCTCGAACCCAAATTGAACGCCGATGCCGTCTTGCCCAAACCGGCGGGCAAGGCCATGCTGCAAACAACTGAACAGGTGGTGGTGGTGGGTGCCTCCACCGGGGGCACCGAAGCCCTGCGGGTGTTGCTGCAGACCCTGCCGCCGGACGCCCCCGGCCTGGTCATCGTCCAGCACATGCCGGAACAGTTCACCGCCGCCTTCAGCCGCCGCCTGGACGGCTTGTGCCGCATCACCGTGAAAGAGGCGGCCGACGGCGATACCGTGCATCGGGGCCGAGCCCTGATCGGACCGGGCAACCGCCATATCCTGTTAAAACGCAGCGGTGCCCGCTACTATGTGGAAATTAAGGATGGCCCGCTGGTTTCCCGCCACCGGCCGTCGGTTGATGTCCTCTTCCGTTCCGCCGCCCGCTATGCCGGCAAGAACTGCACCGCCGTGATCATGACCGGCATGGGCGACGACGGCGCCAAGGGAATGCTGGAGTTGAAAGAAGCCGGAGCTCACACCATCGCCCAGGACGAGGCCAGTTGCGTGGTTTTCGGCATGCCCAGGGAAGCGATCCGCCTGGGCGGCGCCGGCCAGGTCCTGCCGCTGACCAAACTGGCCGGCGCCGTTTGCCGGCCCGGCCAGTAACCGTTCACCGGGGGTGCCAACCTGCCGATTTAGCGGGACGACCGGAAAGCTCATCCCGCTCACCGCCCTATCGGCGCTCTTGCCGCCTGCTCCCGGCGACGATTGCCACCAGCCCTTTAAGTTGCAACAACACCCCGGCCCGCAGATCGGGACATTCAAGCCGCCGGAACAGGGCGAGCAATTCAGCCTCTTCCCGATTCACCGGATGCCGTCCTGGAAGGTCGTGGCCATATTCGCTCTCCGGCTCTCCGACGCCCACCCCCCCGTTGCCGTTGTCATCCACCCCCGCCAGCAAGGATAGCAGTGGGAGTCCCAAAGCATCGGCAATCTGCGCCAGGCGGAAAAGAGAGAGCCGGCCGCTTCCCCTTTCATATTTTTGCACCTGCTGGTAGGAGACCCCGATTCGATCCGCCAGCGCCATCTGGGAGAGCCGCAAATTTTTACGGGCCTGCTTGATCCTGACCCCGATTTTACTGTCAATTCCCAAACTCCGGCCACCCGCTGGTATCCCGCTGAATCGCATTGTAATTCCCGGCCGGCAAACGACAATCACCCGGCCATACCACGACCATCCAGGTCTTTACCCGCAATCAGGCAAAAAATCTATCGCCTCAAGGTTGTGTTTATTCTTGCACAAAAGCAACCGATGGTTGTAGTATCGACGGATGGCCAAGGAGGGAACATGGAAGATTGCACCAATTACCGGCAACTGGTGGAAGCCTTGAAAAAACCGACCCATAGCATCAATATCGGCGCCAAGGTGGAAGCGATGATGCGGTGCCGCAAGTCTTGCGGCGAATTAAAGGAAGATTGCCTGCAGCGCGCCCGGGGAGAAACCGCAACCCGGAAGCAGCCAGCCGAATTGCCCGAAACCGTCGGAGATGTCCGATGAATGCTGCCACGCCACCGGCAATGAGCACCGGCTCGCCACCGGCGCTGAGGCTGCAGGATCTCCACCTGCTCTATACCGCCTGCCGGCTCTGCGACGGTCTCCCTCCCCGCCACGAAATCCTGTTCGACAATATCAACAGGCTGTTGAAGAACGTCATCAAGGTGGAGGAATACTGCCTGTTGCTGGAAAATCCCGAAACCGGCCTTTTTGAGGTCTGGTCCGGAGATGACAGGGTAATGGCCGCCGCCGGCGACCATGCCTTCCGCACCGGCGACGGGATCGCCGCCGCAGTGGTGGAACGGGGAGAGGCCGTTCTGATTATCGACAGTGGAGGCGACCGGCGGCTGCCCACAGCCTACCGGGAAATATTGCCGGGAATCGGCTCTTTTCTCTCCCTACCGCTTACAGCGGGCACCGGCAAAGTCTTCGGAGTCCTCAATCTCCACCGGAGCCGCCCCTGCTCCTTCACCGAACATGACCGAATGCTTTTTCTGGAAATCGCCAACAACCTGGCCACCGCCATCCAACGCACCAGGCTTTACGAACAGGCCCGGCGCGAAGCGATACGGGACGAATTGACCGGGGTTTACAACCGTCGCTATTTCGTCGAACATATCAGCCATGAACTGTTCAGGGTACAGCGTTGCCTCTCCCCCTTGGCGCTGGCCCTGCTGGACCTTGATCATTTCAAAAAAATCAACGACAGCCACGGCCATCAGACCGGCGACCGAATCCTGGCCGAACTGGGCAGGCTGTTGCGTTGCGGGCTGCGCCGCAGCGATCTGATCGCCAGGTACGGCGGCGAGGAGTTCATCATTATGCTGCCTGACACCACCATGAGTGCCGCCCGCAGACTGCTAACCAAACTGCTCCGGGAAACAACGCGAAACCTTGGGACGACCGGCGCCTCCCCCCTGCCCCCGGTAACCTTCACCGCCGGCCTGGCGATTTTCCCGGAAGACGGCCAAACCTTTGACAAACTACTGGCTACTGCCGATCAACGTCTCTATCTCGGCAAACACCTGGGCCGCAACCGGGTTATCACGACAACACCCCCATCCCAACAATCCTGCCCGCCATAATACGCGCCATTGACAGCGCCTTTGTCGCTTGTTTATCATGGGCCGAAAAGGAGGTGGCGTATGGGACTGGCACAACCGGCGGCAGCGGCGATGACGGCGGCCGAATACCTGGCCTGGGAACCGGCTCAGGTGGAAAAATATGAGTTTCATCACGGCGAGGTGTTTGCCATGGGCGGCGCTTCCCGGCGGCATGTAACCGTTTCGCTCAATCTCGCCTCTACGCTTAACGAACTGCTGCCGGCCGCCTGCCGCGTCTACATGGCCGACATGAAGCTGGAGCTGGCCGCCGACGCGACCTATGTTTACCCCGATGTCATGGTCAGTTGCCGTGCCGAGGACCATCAGGCCACGGATCGCCTGCGCTACCCTTCCCTGATTATCGAAGTGATTTCGCCCTCCACCGCCGCCTACGACCGGGGTGATAAAGCGGCGGCCTACCGGCGCCTGACCTCGCTTGACGAACTGGTGCTGGTGGACCCCGACCGGCGGCTGATCGAACATTACCGGCGCACGGCCGACGACCTCTGGGCCCTGCAGGACATTCAGCCGGAACAGCCGCTGATCCTCTCCCCCGCCGGCCAGAGCCTGGAAATTCCCTGGGCGCGGATCTTCCGCAACGCCGACTGACGCCGGCAGCGACCTGACCGCCGCCAACCGCCCCCCCGAGTACCGCCGCAATCGCACGACGACAACCTGGATGGTCGACCCGGGGGTCGACATTGACCCCGGCAAGGCGCAGGGACCGGCCTGCGCCGTGGTGCGCAACGGCCGGCGTTTTGCCGGAATCAGCCGAAATCAGCCGGAATCAGGAGAAAGAGACCATTTTCACCCGCTACCGCATCGAACTGGCTCGGCTTATCCGCCTGAGCATGCCCCTGATCCTGGCCCAACTGGCCCAGATGGCCATGGGTTTTGTCGACACCGTGATGGCCGGACGGGTCAGCCCGGCGGATTTGGCGGCGGTGGCCATCGGCAGCAGCATCTGGTTTCCGATTTTCTTCTTCGCAGCCGGCATCCTGATGGCCGTCACCCCGCTGGTGGCCCACAGTTTCGGGGCCGGCGAGCACCAAAAAATCCCCGGGGTGCTGCGCCAAGGCTTGTGGATCGCTCTGGTTCTGGGGCTGGCCGGTTTTTTCCTGCTGCGCAACCTGGGCTGGCTGCTGGACCTGCTCAAGCTGGAAAGCGAGGTCCGGCTCCTGGCCGACGGCTATCTCAAGGCCATCTCCTGGGGCTTTCCGGCCCTGGCGGTTTACCAGGGCCTGCGCTCCTTCAGCGAGGGAGTTTCCCGCACCCGGCCCATTATGATCATCGGTTTTATCGGCCTGGCCTGCAATATCCCCGCCAATTACGTGCTGATTTACGGCAAGCTGGGCTTTCCGGCCCTGGGCGGAGTGGGCTGCGGCTGGGCCACCGCCCTGGTGCTTTGGGTGATGGCCCTGAGCCTGGCTCTGTTGGTTCGCCACAGCCGGGGTTATCGCCAATTGCCGCCCCTGCTGGCCTGGGAAACCCCGAATTTCACAACTATAGCCCGAATGATCCGCCTGGGCTTTCCCATCGGCGTATCCACCTTTATCGAAACCAGCATGTTTGCGGTGATCGCCCTGCTGGTGGCCTCCCTGGGGGCCGAGGTGGTGGCCGGTCACCAGATCGCCCTAAACTTCACCTCGCTGATCTTCATGATTCCCTTAAGCTTTTCCATGGCCATCACCATCCGGGTGGGCCAGACCCTGGGCCGGGGGGAGCCGGCGGCGGCCCGCTTTGCCGCCGCCGGCGGCATCTTCACCACCCTGCTGATCGCCGTCTTCTTCTCAACCCTGATTCTGCTGGCCGCCCCGGCCATCGCCGCCCTCTATACCCCAGACGGCCGGGTTCAGGAGATCGCCGTCGCCCTGCTCTTCTTCGCCGCCCTCTTCCAGGTTTCCGACGCCGTCCAGGTCAGCGCCGCCGGCGCCCTGCGGGGTTACAAGGACACCAGGGTGCCCATGATCATCACCTTCATCGCCTTCTGGTTCATCGGCCTGCCCACCGGCTGGCTGCTGGGGCTGTCGGAGGCGGTGGGCCTGCACTGGGGGGCCAAAGGCTTCTGGGTCGGCCTGGTGGCGGGGCTGACCACCGCCGCCCTGCTCCAGAGCCTGCGCCTGTGGCGAGTCAGTAAAATGTGATCTGCGGGCAACTCTGTCTCAGGCTGCCGGCCCCGGTCGGTGGTCGGCAGATTGAGCGGTTGGCCGGTTGAGCTTGACCGAATCAACCTTCTTGACGTACCCTGAAGTCGCCCCCCCGCAACCATTAAGCATGGTGGATATATGAGCGCCTTGCCAAGCTTCTTCAGGCTTTCCAATCTACTGCCTCACCCGGGTCTCCAGGGTCGCTTCCGGCTGGCCCTGGCCCTGGTGCTGTTTTTTTTCTGCGTGGCCGGCGCCCTGCTGGTTTACCGCTACGAGCTGAAGGTCTTGGAGGAACACACTTACTACCAGACCGAGCTGGTGATGTCCGCCACCGCCGCCACCCGGCGCTATGTTGTCGAACAGTTGCGGCCCCGGATGCAGGAGGTGTTGGGAGCCGACCAGTTCATCATCGAGGCCATGTCCTCGTCCTACATCTCCCGCCAGGTGATGGAATACTTCCAGGCCGAGATTCCAGATTTCACCTACCGGCGAGTGGGCATCAAAGCCCGCAACCCGGATTTTGAAGCCACCGCCCTGGAAGCCCAGATGATCCAATACTACCGGGACAATCCCCGGGCCGGCGACTGGCGGGGCATCATCACCGCCAACGGCCAGCGGGTCTTTATGCGATTTTCTCCGGTTTTTTTCGAGCCCTCCTGCCTGGCCTGCCACGGCCAGCCCCATGACGCCCCGCCCTATATCCTGGAAAATTACGGTGCCGACGGCGGGTTCCAGCGCCTGGTGGGGCTAGCCGACGGCTTGGTCAGCATCGCGGTCCCGGTGGAAAAAGCCCTGGCCCACACCCGCAAGCTGGCCTTCTTTATTTTCGGCGGGGCGTTTTTGCTGATGTTCGCCCTCTACCTGGCAATCGTTTTCTTTTTTGAGCGGCTGATTGTCGGCAGCCTGCGGGATATGCTGGAGCGTTTCCGGGAAAATCTGGAAGACGACGAAGGTCGCCTGCTGCTGGAGCAGACCAGTAAGCTCGATGAGATCGGCGAACTCAACGCCGCCGCCGGCCTGATCGCCGGCAACCTGCGCCAGGCCCGGGAACACCTGCGCGACCGGGCCAAAAATCTGGAAGAGAAGGCCAAGCTGGAGCGGCAACTGCTGCAGGCTCAAAAGATGGAGTCCATCGGCCGGCTGGCCGGGGGGGTGGCCCACGATTTCAACAACATGCTGCAAGGCATCCTGGGCTACTGCGAGCTGATGCTGCTGGATATGGAGCCCACCGACCCTCGCCGCAGCGATCTGCTGGAGATCCGCAAAGCCGCCAAACGCTCGGCGGCCCTGACCCGCCAACTGCTGGCCTTTGCCCGCCAGCAGCCGGCAGCCCCCAAGGTGGTGGACCTCAACGGGATTGCCGGCGGGATGCTGAAGATGCTCAAACGGCTGATCGGCGAGGATATCGAACTGGACTGGCAGCCCGCCGCCCAGCTCTGGCCGGTGAAGATCGACCCCTCCCAGGTTGATCAGTTGCTGGCCAACCTGGTGGTCAACGCCCGCGACGCCATCCGCGACGGCGGCCGGATCGGCATCCGCACCGAAAACGTGACCCTGGATGAGGCCTACTGCGCCTGCAACATCAACGCCACCCCCGGAGATTACGTCCTGCTCACCGTCAACGACAGCGGTTGCGGCATGGATCGGCAAACCATAAACCAGATTTTTGAACCGTTTTTCACCACCAAGGAACCGGGCAAAGGCACCGGCTTGGGACTGTCCACCGTCTACGGGCTGGTGCGCCAGAACAACGGCTACATCAATGTTTACAGCGAGCCGGGCCAGGGTACCACCTTCCGGGTCTACCTGCCGCGCTGCGCCGCTCCCGCCGGGGAGCCGGAAACCGTAGCCGAAAAACCGGCTGCCACGGCGGGTGGCCGGGAGACCATTCTGCTGGTGGAAGATGAGAAGGCGATCCTGACCCTGGCCGAAACGCTGCTCAGCCGGCTGGGTTATACCGTCCTGGCCGCCGCCACCCCCCACCAGGCCCTGGAGAGCGCAAGCCAAACCGACCGCATCGACCTACTGATCACCGACGTGGTGATGCCCGGCATGAACGGCCGCGAACTGGCCGAGCAACTGACAGCCCGACGCCCGGAGCTGAAAGTGCTCTACATGTCCGGCTACCCGGCCGAGGTGATTTCCAGCCAGACCATGCTGGGCAAGGGCGTCCATTTCATTCAAAAGCCCTTTACCCTCGACGACCTGGCCGCCAAAATCCGGGAAGTGCTGACGCAGGGCGAGGCAAGCAGCACCGACAAGGCGGCCGGCCCTGCGGAAATCCCTTGACAGCACCGGCCCCGTTCTTTATAAGAGACCTTCTTTACCCGAACCTGCTGGGGGATCGTCTAACGGTAGGACTGCAGACTCTGACTCTGCCTGTCGGGGTTCGAATCCCTGTCCCCCAGCCAATCAAAAGACCAAGGGGTCACGGCCGCCGCCGCGACCCCTTTTTTCTTGCCTTTTCAACACCTCACTCACCTGACCACCGGCAGTCCGTGCCAGGAGGTGGTGTAGGCCGGCGACTTCCCGGCCCGGCGGTTTTTCCAGCTTCGAGAAAAACCGGTGGCCGCACTGTGCAGCATTTCCCGACCCCACTTGCCGTTGATCCTGTCCATTGCCGCCATCAGCGCATCCTGGCGTGAATCGGGCCGGGCCTGAAAAAGACCGGGCTGAAGATGGGCGGCCGGGGCCAGATCAAGCAAGGTCACCCCCACCTTCTGGTAAGCGTAACCCGCCCGAAAGATACTTCCCAACCCCCGCTCGGCATATTGCACCAACTCCAGGCTCGAAGAGCTGGGCTGTGGGAGGTTAACCACCACACTGTTGGCGTACTGCCGACCGCTGTCGGCAAAACGGCTGGTGGCCAGAAAGACCATAAGGCAGCCGCTCTTGAGCTTTTGCGCCCGCAACTTCTCGGCGGCAACACTTACGTAGGTCGCCAGGGCCTCTTTAAGTTCGGCCGCCGCCGTTACCGACCGACCGAAGGAACGGGAAGTGGTGATGGACTGGCTGGGCGGCGGACATTGCGAAAGGGGCAGGCAGGGGATGCCGCGCAGCTCCATGGCGGTGCGCAGCCCGGTGACGGTGAGGAGACGGCGCAGCAGCCGATCATCGGCGTTTTTCAAGGCCAGGGCGGTGTTGATGCCGCAAAGAGCCAGTTTGGCGGCGGAGCGGGAGCCGATCCCCCAGACCTCGGCCGCCGAAACCCCGGCCAGCACCGCCTCGTGCTCCTGGTCGGCAAGGAAAAACACGCCATCATAAGCCGGCTGCCGCTTGGCGAGCCGACCGGCGATTTTGGCCAGGGTCTTGGTCCGGCCCAGGCCGATGGAAACCGGAATGCCCACCTCTTTACCGATGACGGCCCGAATCCGGCGGCCGATTTGCAGCAGCTCCCGGGAGTCCGCCTCCGGCAGCCGGAAAAAGGCCTCGTCAATGGAATAAACCTCCACCTCGGGCTCCAGCCGGGACAGCACCCCCATCACCCGCTGGGAGATATCGCCGTACAAGGGGTAGTTGGAAGAAAAAACCTGGACTCCAGCGGCGGCCAGCAGCTTGCGGCATTTGAAAAAGGGCTCTCCCATCCCGATCCCCAGGGCCTTGGCCTCATTGGAGCGGGCAATGACGCAGCCGTCATTATTGGACAGCACCACCACCGGCCGGCCGTTGAGGCCGGGGGCAAACAGGCGCTCGCAGGAGACGTAAAAGTTGTTGCAGTCCATCAGGGCGTATATTTTACCCACGGCCCGCACCCTACAGCGGATGGATCACGAAAGTGACCACCCCCCAGATTTCGCAGGTGGCCTCCCCGCTCAACTCGATGGCCGGATAAGCGGAATTTTCGGCCACCAGACGGATGGCACCGTTGTGCCGCCGCAACCTTTTGACCGTCAGCTCGCCATCGACAACGGCAATCACCACCTTGCCGTCGGTCGCCTCCAGGGAGCGGTCCACCACCAGAATATCGTGGTGGTGGATGCCGGCCCCGATCATCGAATCACCGGCCACCCGCACAAAAAAGGTGGCGGCGGGGTTGGCGATCATCAGTTGGTTGAGATCCAGCCGGCCCTCGATATAATCATCAGCCGGCGACGGGAACCCGGCGGACACCCCGCAGGTGAAAAGCGGGCGCCGCAGGTCGCTTTGACGCTCAAAGTCGTAAATGGATGCAATGGTGTGGTCGGTCTTCATGGCCGCATCTTTAACATGACCAGGCCCCATTGGCCATGGTCGCTCTCCAATTTCATTCGCTGAAAGAGTCGATTTTAATCCGGCCCAGGCCGAAGGTTGTTTGTTTGCCCAGATGGGTTGTTTCGCAGTAGCGCAACAGCGGCAGGAATTCCGCCAGATTGTCGCCCCGGTAGGTTATGCTGCCGACGACCCCCCCCAGCAGCATGTACGAACGTTGGCGGTTGCTGTAGCGTTTTATTTCGCGCCAGCGACTGTCGGCACTCACCACTTCCACCTGCCGCGCTCGGGCCACCAGCCCTTTGTAGTCCAAAGGCGGTTCCCCGTTCCCGAAGGCTGCTTCCAGGCTGGATATTCGCCGCAGTGCGGCCCGGATCAGGAAGTCGAAAGGCAGGCTTGATTGAAATTTGTTATCCTGCTTTACCCGCAAAGGGGTCAGGCAGTGCAGGTTGATCCGGCGGATCGGCTCTGCGTGCTCTGCCTGTCCCGCCTGCCCTGCCTGCTCCGCCTGCTCCGATTGCGGCGAAGCCAGCAACAACTCCGGTGGCTCGACGGAGGGTTGCAGCACCTCATCCTGCCAGATCGGGGTGTCACCCAAGCTGATGCGTTGCAGAGAAAAACGGCCCGGTGCCCGGCTTTTCTTGCCGAGACCGGCCTGGCCCAGTTCTTTCACCGCATATACCAGGTGGGGCAGAAAATCGTTGGCGCGACCGAAAAGCACCAGGGAAAAGTCCAGTTCATCGCCGGGGCCAAGGTGGCGTTCCGGCGCTTCCGGGGCCACCAGCAGGTAGGGATGAGGGCGGCGGGATGGTCCCGAGCCGTTGGCAAAAATAAACGAGTAACCGCAACTCGGGGCCAGCAGGCATTCCCGGCATTCCTGCCGTTTCAGGGCGCAGACAGTCCGCCGCAGGGAATGCCCCAGCCCACCCCGCAACGTCGATCCCTTGAAGACCGGCAACAAGGCTTCATCTTCGATTCGGCAGGTGAAATGATAGGTTCCTACTCGCATGGCTCTCCCGACAAAGATGAATAACGGCGGTAGCGGACATGGGCGAAGGTATGGCGTATCCGCACCGAGCCGTCCTCCAGATGCTCTTCCACCGCTTGGCGACGGGTGGTGGAGTAGATGGGGTTCAGCCCCAACCGGAAAGCCCGGTTGACCGCCAGCCAGGTGGCGCCGAACTCGCCCTGGATCAGCACATAATCGCCGGCGGCGGCAGTTCCCGCCAGCCAGCGAAAAACCGGCTCCAGGTGCGGCGCGATATCTTCGACCTCCGGCGGCACCTCGGCCCAAAGACGGCTGATCTCCATCGGCGGCTCGCCGACGGCGGCCACACCCAGCGAGTGGCGGGCATCTTCTTCCTGGACCGAGGTCAGACGGTGGTTGAACAGCAGCAGCAGGCGGGGCCGATTCATGTCCTGTAAAGCTTGGCTGCTATGCGTAGGCAAGGCGACGTCCGAGGGGTTGCGGAATTTCACGACCAGTTTCGGTCGCGGTATCCAGCCATAGATTCATGGCCTCCTGCACATTGTCCAAGGCTTCCTGGTAGCTTGCTCCGTGCGCCATGCAACCCGGCAACTCGGGAACATCGGCCACAAAAGCCCGATCTTCATTACTCCAGAAGATAATGATTTCGTATTGGGCCATGTTCAATCAACCTCCAGATGGTATTCGACGATAATTTTGCGAACTTGTCGTACTTGGTATGGCTTGGCGAGATGTCCTTCTTTCTGCAGGTTTGGCATTTCCCAAACCCCCTTTTTCTCGAAGATATGATGACTGCCGCGTATCCGTCGTGTAAATCCCATTCGTAGCAGCAGAGCAACCAGATCATCAAAGGGAATGTTGGCATCAGACAACCCCCTGATGATACGGGCAAGGAGCTTTTCATACTTTCCCATCATTGTCACCCTTCAGCATACCAATTTAACGATCACACAGCATTATCTTCCTGATTTACGATGAATTCCCATACATGCCGGATGCCCTGTCAATGTAGCGCTTTGTCCAGGCAATCCAGAACGAACACGCCGTCCGGCTCAAAGTGCCCGAACAAGCGTTTGGCATCTTGGTCGGCCCAGGCGTCACACTCATGGGTAGACTGTAAGCGTGAACCACCTTTTAATGGCTTGAAGTCAAGAGATTTCAAGTTGGGGGCTGGATGACCTGCCCGCTGTGTTTCCAAGTACCTGGTCAGGTCGTCGAGTCGCTCGTTAACCATGATCTTTCGGTTTCCATCCAGGCTCGAAACACTTTTCTCAAAATCCTTTCCCAGCTTAATACAGTCTGTTGGCAGCGGGAGTACTTGCTCGGAGTAAATCGTTTTTCTTGTTTGTGCCCATACGAGATCACCCCAGGGCGAGAGACAGACCTGCTCGTCGCCCCACATGAGCAGTGTTTCCGGGATATCATTGATCAGGGCCGGCTCCACGGTGAGCCCCATGGCAAGCCGGCGAAAAACGAGGAGATGTTGCCGCACAGTGTCGTCGGCCTTCATCTGTATCGGCAAACGCGGTAAGCGCAATAGTTCCTTCCCGGTTTCAAATATATAGATTGTTTCGTCGGCGTAAAACTGAGCCAGGGTCTGCAAAAAACCCTGAATACTTTTGAAACCACCGGTCAGATTGAAAACTACCCGGTGGCTTTTGCGGTATCCTTCGACCACCTCGTCGCACCATTGAACCAAGTCGGAAAGGGCAACCTGGAAGGAGGCGATATCCACCGTGCGCAGGTCCGGCTGACGTCGCAGGTCGGTGACGAATCCTTTACTTTCCAGCCATTGCCGGACAAGCTTGGCCGCCTCCTCGCCAAGCCAGGTATCGGTGCAAAGTAGCTGCTGAAAATCAAGCTGACGACCCTCGATGACATCGCCATACAGAGAGAGGATACCATTCAGCTCGGCTGAAAATTTCTTGGCGGAGACAACATCAGCGGCGGCCATTTTCCGTTCGACGGCGGCCAGGTGTTCACGAATTCTCCGGTGATCACTGGGAAATTCGCCCGCAACATCTTGCTCACTGACGGCGTTGCTGTGAAGGTTGAGGATATTACGCAACTCCTGGCCGATGTTGTTGGTAAGCAAACTTGTGCCGCAAGGGGAGAGAATGAAGCTTCGGCGATTCATTGGTACTCCTTTTGTCTGGCTTCTTCAGGATGCAGGCAAGACGACTGGAACCGAAAAGGCATATGCGTACTGTACTACATCGCCCTGATGTTTCACTCCTTAATCGTTCCCGTTATGACTGTGCAGAAGGAAGTCACGTCCCTGTCCTCCTGAAGCATACGTTGAGCCATTTCACCGGGAACCTTAACCGGAAAGTCCAGTTCAATATCTTCACGTTTCGGATCAGTTGGCGGCAGAGATTGCAAACGTTCATCCTGGGCATCAGAATGCCGCCTTGCCGGGTATTTCATCATGTTTCCCCTAGTATCTGTTTGACTTTATTGACCTTTTCCAATTGCTTCTTTTTCTTGGCCTTCACATTCCATTTGCCATGGGCAAGCCAGTATTTCTTTAATGCCTGGGCGATAATTTTTTGATCTTCCGGCTCAAAATCTCCCAGCCGCTGGTAAATATCTACCACATCGTTTTCCGGGGTGCCTTCCTTGCCGATGATATGGGCGCAGCGTTCTGCTTCGCTCATGGCATTCCAGGCCGCTTTTTCTTTTGCTTCCGTTTCCTGGCGAGCTTTTTCCGCAGCTTCCTCTTTAGCTTTACGCTCTTCCTCTTCGCGTTGCCGTGCCGCCATTGCCTTTGCCGCTTCTTCCGCCTCCTGTTTGCGAGCGGCGGCTTTGGCGCGCAAAGCAGACAAACCGTTTTCCCTGATTTCCGCGACCATGCCCAACATGTCCCGCGCCGGTGCCGGTTCCAGTTGTTCGATGGTCAACCAGCCGAACGGCTGTAGATTGGAGTTGCTGCTTGGCTTTTTTTCCGTAGCGGTCAACCAGACCGTGGTGGCCTTTTCCCCGGTCTTGGCGGGACTGTTTTTTCCTTGCATTATTTTGATTCGGCGGTGTCCATCGACAGTTACCGATTCCGCGCCGCTGTGCCGACCAACGCGGAGCGGCCATAATTTTGCAGAGTTATCCCGCCGGATCGTCGGCTTGATGTTGATGATCCGCAGTTCTTTTTCTTCCCGCTCTCTTTCATGGTCATAAAAAAACCGCAATGAATCCAAGATTTCATTCCAGGTTAGCGGCTGCCTGATCCCTGCCCCGGCTGGTGGCGGCAACAAGCTTATACTACCGATAAATTCAACACCATCGGGAATAATCTCCAGTATCTGATATGGTGCCCGTGATTCAAACTTGTTGGGATTTTTTTTACGGTTTACGGCATAAACGATACGCCGCCTCGGTGCTTTTACCGGGAAAAAATCGGAAATTTTGAGCATCCGAAAGGGGTCGGTTTCCAGTTTGTGAAAATCGGCCCCCAAAAGATGTTCCTGCAACCGCTGGGCGGCATTTTCTTTCCGGAATCCGGGAAATTTTTTTCTGCCGTTACGCTTGTTGAGCACAGCGGTGCGAATGGCTCCTTTAATTGCCGACCCTGGAATGTAAGGAATATCCATCAAGGGGTCGAAAGCGGTGCGCATAATCTTAAAATTATTCAGCTCCTGCTTAACCTCACGCTCCTTCGGCGGAAGTCGCAGGGTGGATTCGTAATGCTCAATAAAAGCCGGCGGCACTTCGATACGCTCTCCTTCGGCCTGTTCGGCGTGTTTCCGCATAAATCTCAACAAATCCAGCAGGGAGACGATGGTTCCCCGGCAACAAATATCCGAAAATTCGGCCAGTTCTTCCGAATGCAGATTGCTTAGAAACGAGGCCGTTTCAAAACTAACCAACTCCCCGGCTCTGGTATCTACGACAAAGGAAGTCGGCTCGTAAACCTCATCGCAGCCAATGTGCAACGGTGAGGCGGACGTTATTTTGCAATGGATGATCTGTTCAGTCATGTTCACCTCCCGTTTGGCTAGCGGGCATGGTCATGGGCAGGTAAGGGGCGTAACCCTGGCAAACTGCATCCGGTTGAGCTTTGGAAATACCGCTGATCGCCCGGCCGATGAAAGGTTGTTTCGGAAAATGATGAGGCACCAGAACTGCACCCTCATCCGCCATAACCACAGGATTCTTAAAAGGCTTGCCGGCATAAAGCATCTGTGAGCCATGGCGACCAAAACGTACAAAGGGGTTGAAAAACATCTCCCGGCAGGAATCAACCGCCGGTACACAAGGGCCTAAGGTCAGGCAAGCCTCGGCACCCTCAGCCTTCGGCATGGCTATCTCCTCAACATTCAGTACCTCAAAGCGACCTTTGCCGGTACTGGCATCTCGCCCGAAGCCCCATTGCCCCATCAGGGTAAAAGCCTGCCGCAGGGTTTCGGCATCGCCGGCTTCTTTATCCAGAGCCGCAAAGACGACCAGTTCCAAACCCGGCATGAAATAGAGATTATCCGTTACATAAGGCGCGAATTCTCCTTTTCCGGTGGTCATGGTCAGGCGGTTGATGGTGTTGTGCTGCTGTTCGACCCGGCTTATCGGTTTTTGGTGTTGCGCCGGGACCAGGCGTAATTTCTGCAGCTCATGAGCGGGTAGAGTATCCATAATCCTGGTGTAAAGAGCGTGATCATCCAGCAGGTTTTCCCAGTCCAGCCGGGGGCGCAAATCCTGATCGAGCAACAGCCACCGACGCCCCTTGTTGGCTTTGCGTTGTTTCAGCTTTTCAGCACAAGAGGCATGTTGCTCGGGCTCGCCCAACAGGGACAGCGGTAGTTCCGGCCGGCAGATGGCGTATTTCCGGCCGGTCGTTTCGTTAATCGTAGGCCAGGCACTGGAAAAAACGGCCATGGGCCGCTCCTCATAACAGGCAATCCAGTCCGGCAGGCTACCGGTGAGCAAATCTTCCTTTTCAGCCGCCAGCCAGCAAAACTGGCCGAAAATGGTATCACCTTTCAGCGGGGTGCCAAAAGGGGCCAGCGGCTTTAGCAACATTGCATATGTCCGCACAGTTTCACCTCATGCAAATGGTTGCAGATTGGTAAAAGCTTCCTGGGTAGCAGGGTCATCGAACTCAAAAACAACTCGCCCATATCCTCGACTTCCGCTGCCGCCCAGGGCGTCATGCTCCAGCAGCTTCAAGCCGGTAAGCAGCAAAGACTGTAAATCCTCCCGGTCATTTTCCATCTGCTTGATGCTAATCGAAAATCGAAACGCCAGACCCGCCGCCACCCTTTCGGTAAACCGTGGATCTTTGGCAACCCCTCGGATACGGTCAATAGCGTTTTCCGGCTTGATCTCAAAATAAGAAATTCCGCCCTTTGCAATTTCCCTGCTTTCATCATCCAGCGGGCAGTCGGCAAATGAGGCCCTGGAAGGTCCAATCTGGGCGGTTTCCTGATCGTCGGCACCGCTGACGCCAAAAAGTTTGAGCAGGGCCATGGCCTTTTCGTGCTCACCACCCTCAAGGTGCTTCAATACTCCGACATCCAAAGGTTTACCGTTGCCGGCTTTTGCCAGCAGGCCACTTTGCAATTCAAGCAGTGACCTGACCTTCCCTTTAAGTGATGATCCCGGGATGTAGGGCTCGTTGGTGTGAGGATGTTTGATCACCGGATTATCGGTGCCGCCAATGCGCAGCTCCGTATCACCTGCCCCGATATGTAAACCGCTTACCAACTTGACCCGCCCATTGATGGTGTTTATGGCAACAAGTTTCATAATCTTCTCCTTTGTTCGCAGATTGCCTTGACCTGAAAGCGCGTTTATTTGGGCCTGTACATTTTATAGAAACCCATGAAAGATTCCAAGAAATTGGTAAAAACGCGCAAATCATCCTTGTCGTTAATTTGCGTGATTCCGATCTTCATCATATCCACAAATGAGTCACTAACCAATTTACGCCCCTTGGCATAAGCCACCTTGGCGACCAGCATATGTACTTGGGGAAGAATCAAGTCCATATCGGCGTTTTTTGCTTTTGCTTGGGTGTCAAGCCGCACCAGTTCGTCAAAGTAGCGCCTCAGTTGAGTACTCTTGTTTTCATTGCCCCTCCCTTCCTCACCTATCTTTCGAGCCAGATCTTCCGCCTTCTGCGAAAAAAGGGTTGGATCGAGCTTGTTGGTTTTTTTATCCTGCCATAACGATATTTCCACCATTGCCAGCCTCCATCTGCTTATTTTCGTTTTCCATAAAGTACGTGCCAAAGGGGTATGCGTACCGCCCCGCGATAATCCGTTATCCATTGCGCCATTTGCAACAGCTCGTCCCGCTCCTTGTCCCCGCAGTCCCGGTGGAGATTCCGCGCCAGGTTGTAGCGGAACAGGGCGCGCCATTTCAGGCAGTCCATATCTTCAGGCCGTACCGTCTTTGCGGTGCCGATTTGCTGCTCCATTTCGCCCATGGTTACGAATTGGTTAAAACGGTAAAACATGACATCGCTGATATAACCCTGCTCCAGCCATTGTTCCATGGCCGCCTGGTTTTGCAATAATTCACCGAAGGTATCCCAATCGACTCTTTCGCCAAACATGGTTATCCAGCCGCTGTTGCTTGATTGCCGACCTGCTTTTTTTGCCATGCCCAGAGCTTCTTCGGCTGCCTCTGCCAACTTATCCAATGGTACATGGGGTTTATGGGTGGTGATACCGGCGGAAAAAGTAATCTCCGGATTGTTGCCAACATATTTTTCAAATTGCCGACGCAAGTGATCAGCTAAAACCGCCATCCGATCCCATGGACCGATCAGGAAAAGATCGTCACCCCCGGCAAAAACCGTGTAGACATCTTGAAAGCGTTCATCATTGATCAGTAAGCTGGGCAGGTAGAGAACGAAAAAGTTATCCAGTTGCCTGCTGATGGTTGCCAGCCGGGACAAGGTGAAACGTTCCTTTGGCAAGCCGCAGCCAAACAGCATTCCCAGGTTGTCGATATCCGCTTTCAGCACTCCCAGGGCTTCTGCTCCCCGACATTTGCCATCGGCGCTTATATGCCGGGCTTTCATGGCAATATGAGAAAAAGTTTTGGGCACCCCTTCCTTGATCTGTTCGATAATATCCAGGGTTTTTTCTTCCGAACGTGTTCCGGCCAGCAGGCATTCATCGTGGTTGTCCTCTTCACGATATAGAGGCACGTAACCGTTAAGCAGGCGTGTGGTAACCCCGACCGGTAAAGTGCCATCGTCGGCAACCTTGACCTGCCATAATTTCAGCAATGCGCCTGATGCCGCCTGAGCTTTCATGCTCCCTTCGGTAAAACCGATCTGATAGCGGCCAAAAATCGGCCGCCGCAAGCATTGGTCCTCCTTTAACTCGTGACCGGAAGCTGCACAGACAGCCACCCGAGGGTTACGCACCAGCTTCTGCCCCAGGAAAACGTGATCCCGGCAAATTTCGCAGCTTGAGGTTGGGTGGTGAAAAATTCGGTCTTTCTCCGCCGCCCGACTTGAGGGGCGCTTGCCGCATAACGGACAAAGCGGTTTTTGCACCGCCTGCTCATCGTTTACGAATTGATCAAGATAATTCCCAACCGCGCCGCCGTGCCGGCCAAGGTCCAGCTTGCGAAATTTGCGGAGTTCGATGTTTTGCAAATGTCTGTCCCATAAATCAGCAAAGCCTCCGGCGTGAAAATCTTTTAAGCCGGCGGCGGTATAACTGATCCCCAGGCTGCTCTGACCGTAGCTGGCGGTAAAAAGCCACTCATTGATCTCCTGCTCAGCCTGCTTTATGGCGGTTATGGCTTCCGGCAGATTGGGTGCCAGCAGGGGAAATTTACCGGCGGCATTCATCACCACGGCGGTAAAGGGTAGGTTCAAGGCCCGGCAAACCATGTCGGCAGCCAATTCGCTGAACAGCGAAACGGCAAATGAGCGGCCACGCAACAGCTTGGAGCGAAATTTGCGGGTTTCACCGCCGCCGCTGAAAATGAAATCCTGAATGCCGTAAAAATCGCCGCTTACCAGCAACAATTTTTGTTCGTCTTCCTGTTTGATCGCCGTCTCATTGAGGGTACCAGTGGCCTGGTGGTAAAGATAAAGCGCTGCCGCCAGGGCGGAAGTAGCGCGGCAGTGATCGTACAGGGATACATCGTAAACTACATCTCCAACCCTGGCGGCCGGCACCAAAGAGGTGAATTTCATCAGCAGGGAATCAAGGTGTTCGGCCCAAATCTGCACATTATCGCGGCGGTGCTCCAGAAGGGCCAGCTCTTCCTGAAATCGTGTAAACAGCCGGTGGTAATCTTCCTCGGCTTCTTTGCCGTCTACCTGCGTTACGGCTTGAGGAAAAATCGAATGCACCGACAACGGAGTCAACGGGTAGCGTTGAGTAAAGTCTTCCACTTGGTTAAATTTCCCCGACGCGCATTTCTCCGGCCCCAGACCCTCCAGTACCGGCAGCAGGCGGGTACGCCGAAAATCTTTTACGGCTATGGCCTCCCCTTTTTTGAACGTCGCCCGATCAAGGCCGCTGGCCACCCGGTCGGCCACGGCAATCACCCACTGCATGGCGGTGTGTGGATTATGGTGACAGGCGGCCAGGTTGAGCAGGGTATCTTCCACTTCACCATCACCCCATTGCCGAGCGCTTAGCTCATCCGGCAGCCACTGAGCGACCTCTTCGATAAAAGCCGCCGTGTACAGTCCATGCACATGGGATGGCCGGCCGTCAAATTTTGGCTGAAAAATATCTTCGTTGTCCTGCCGGTACTGTGGTGAAATTTTCAGACAGCCCTGCGCTAGTTTGCCGATATCATGCAACAAGCCGGCGATAGCTATCTTGGTTACGGTATCGTCTGCCATAATTCCTCCCAACAGGTCAGAAATTACTCCTCACCATGCCATCCTGATGCGGTGGCGGTCTATTTTCAGGCCGTAGCGGCTTTCCGGGCGGGTGCCGGCGGCGCTGATCAGCAGTTCTTCGGCGTGGCTCTGGCCGAAGGCGCGGATCAGGGCCTGGCGGATTTTCGATTTGTAGGAATGAAAATTCTCCTTGGATAACGACACGATTCCGGAATCGCTGCGCTCGCCCAGGGGAAGGTTGCCGCAGATTTTTTCGTATAGCCGCAGGATGGCCGGGCTCTGGATGATCTCGTCGGTGGCCCGGTAGCAGTCGGTGCAGTCGCGGCAGGGGTGCTCGCGGCGGCAATCCTTTTTCTGTTCGGCAAAGTAGGCGTACAGGGCCAGCCAGGCCGGCAGCAGGTCAAGCTCGGTGACGCCGTAGCTGAGCTTGCCTTCGGCCAGGTTGACGGTCAGGGTTTTGGGCTGGTCGCGGATCAGGGACTGCATCAGTTCCGCCGGCGGGTGGGGGCGGTCCAGTAGCTCCGGGGCCAGATGGTCGCGCACCGACACAAAGGGAATGGTGATCAGGTCGATTTGGGCGTACCTGCTTTCCTTCCAGTATGGTTGGCCCAGTTCGTCGCGCAGTTGCACGGTTTGCGACCGGCGGGGCGGGAACCAGAAATCACGGCAGTTTTCAAATTCCGGGGAAACCAGTACATGATAAAGACGATCCTGGCGGCGGCCGTAAAGCTGGGCCGCCAGGGTCAGGCAACTGGTCATGGTCTTGCGGCCGCCGGCCACCAGGAAATAAACGGTATCTTCCGGCTCGGAAGTACACTGAAAGGTAAGATCAAGGCAGGTTTGCAGCAGTACTTCGTTGTCTTCGGGGGTGATGATGTCGTCCAACTCGCGGCCGCCGGTGTCGCGCAGCACCTGGATGGAGGCGGGTGTGAAGTCCAGAGCGGCGGGGGGCAGGGAAAAATCGGCCAGCAACTCTTTCAGCTTGCCGTCCGAAGCCAGCAGCCGGGAAAGCAACAATTCCTTACCCCGCCGGGTGGTGATCACCCGCACGGCATCAACCTTGCGGCCCTCGCTGAAAATGGCGTACAGGGCCTCGGTGATCACCTGGGGCGCCAGCCCGGTTACGGCCAGAAGAGTTTTTTTCACTTGCCCCCCTGCTCCTTCAGTTCCCCCCGCCTCGGCAGCCCAACTCCTTTGGTCCCGGAGACACAGCATAACCAAAACGGCCAAAAAACGCGGCATTTTTTTTCAGCCATCCTCATCGTCCCGAGCTGTTGTTTCCTGACGCTGCTCAACCTGACCCTGCAGGTTGTAGCGAATGGTTAAGGGCTCGGCGGCTCCGGCCCGGCGATAAACAAAGGCCAGCGCATAGCCATCGAGGGACGACAGGCCCTCCGGCACCTGAAAAAAGGCGGTGCCCTCGGTTATTCCGCCATCCACCAGGTTGCCCCCCTTTATTGATCGCGCTTCAAAATCAGCCCTAATCTGGCGGTTGACGCGCTCAACGTTCATGGCGCTGGGTACCGCTCCTAAAATACCGAAGGCTACCCCCCAACCCGCTGTACGCCAATGGCTTCTCTTGCTTTTATCCACCACCTTGTCAGCAGGCAAAAAAGGGTGGCGGCCACCGCTCGGATCATAAAGAGCCAGTCCTTCCGTCGTAAAATTCACGGTTTCCCCGCTTTTGTTGGCAACCACCATTTGCACCGGCAGAACACCGTGACGGAGCAAGTCGGTACCGAAGTAGGTTTCCAGCTCGGTGCGCGAGTGGATGGGGCGGGCCATAAATTCCAGATTACCCTGCACCAGCTTGTTTTGCTGGGCCGTCAGGTCGTAAGCCAGGCTTGGATGGCGCACCGCATCATGCTGGGCGCAGCCGGCGCTTAACAACAAGACCAAGCAAAGAGAACTCCAAAGTTTTTTCATTTTTCATCACCTCGTTGACTAATTTTTCCGGCCCGAAAACCGTCACGGAGCCGCTTCTATCCGGCGGGCTTGCCATCAACCGCCGATTTTCGATTTCAGCCAACCACAAAGAGACCAAACCGTCCAATGCTGCAACGTTGCGATGATTGCCCATGCCCTTCTTTTCATGTTTACTGGAGGCAACAAATATGGAGGCCCGCCATGAACATCTATATCCGCACTCAGGGTGCCCGAATTGTCCGGGAGGGGCGCCACCTGCTGGTCAAAAAAGGTGACGACACTTACCACACCCTGTTTGTCGAAAAACTGCGGCAGGTGCTGCTTATGGGAAACATTGAGCTTACCCCGGCGGCCCGCAACCTTCTGCTGCGCCACGGGGTGGATACTGTTTTTTGCACCAGGGATGGCCGGTACTTGGGCCGTTTTGCCACCCCGGAGCCTAGAAACGTCATGCTGCGCCGCCGCCAGTTTCAGTTGCTGGACGATCCCGCCTTCGCCCTTGATTTCTGCCGACAGGTGGTGAGCGGCAAACTGATGAACATGGTCACCGTTCTCCAGCGCATCCGCCGTACCCGCCAGCGCAACGAACCGAAAACGGCGGCCAAGGAAATCCGCAATCTCTATGATCGCATCGCCAAAACCGATACGGTGGAGTCGCTGCGCGGCTACGAAGGCCGGGGCAGCGCCATCTATTTCGGCGCTTTTCGCTGGGGGTTACTGCATGACCACGGTTTTCAGCGCCGCGTCCGCCGGCCACCCACCGACCCGGTAAACGCGGTGCTTTCCCTGCTTTACACTTTTCTTTTCAACCGGGTTTACGCCGCCATCCGCCAAGTCAACCTGGACCCCTACCCCGCCTTTCTCCACGTTCCCGATTATGGCCGCCACGCCCTGGTTATGGATTTGATGGAGGAATTTCGAGTGATCGTCGTCGATACCCTCTGCCTTTCGTTGTTCAATCTGAAAATTCTCCAGGCCGATGATTTTCGTCATGAGGAAGCGGCGACGGCAGCGGAACCGCAGATGAACGATGCGCCCCCGGATATTGCCGCCGACCGCTACGGGCACATGACCGGCCCTAACAGCAGCCACCAATTCGACCTGCCCCCGCAGCGGATGAATGATGCGGTTGAACCCGCCTGTGACCCGGAAAACACGGAAGGCAAGCCGGCGGTAAAACTCACCGAGGCCGCCTTCCGGCGGGTGGTGGAAAATTTTGAGCGCAAAATGGCCACCGAGTTTCATTACCAGCCGGAGGATAGGACCGTCAGCTACGCCGACGCTCTGGTGGCCCAGGCCGGCATGTACCGCAAACTGGTGGAAGGCTCCCTGCGGGTTTACCAACCCCTGCTGTTAAAATGAGACGGATTGAAATATAAGGCGAAGCCATGAACACGGTGGTGGTTTACGATATTGTCAGCAACAAACGCCGCGCCAAACTCTTGCGCTTTCTTAAGGAGTTGGGGGTGCGCAGTCAGAAGTCGGTGTTTGAATGCCGACTGGATTCCAGCGAAATCAGGGAAATTCGCAATTACTGCCGACAAAATCTGGATCTACAGGAAGATGCGGTGCGCATCTACCGAATCTGCCGGGGCTGCATGGATAAAGCTCTTATTCAAGGCCAGGGTCTGATTTTCAGCCAACTGAACTGGGAGGTCATCTGATGCACCTGCTGGCCCTGTATGATATTGCCCATCCCCGTCGGCTGAATAGGGTAGCCAAAATTTTCAAGGACTACGGCCTCCGCATACAGAAGTCAAAATTCGAGCTTGAGGTAAGCGAACGTCAATTTGCCGAATTACAGGCCAGGGTGGCTCAAGAGATCGAGGAGCGGGTGGACGGAGTTAAATAAATCCCCCTGTGCGAGCGCTGCCGCCATAAAACCGAGATCATCGGCCAGGGGCATTTTGTTGACCCGGAAAGTGAGTTCGTGATACTTTAGCCCAGCAATGCTGGAACCCGCAGACCTCAACCGCCTGACAATTGCTCTTTGAAAAACTATTGATTTTATTACTAATCCACATATTCTACAGCAAAGAGGTCTGCAAAATGTGCACAAATCACACAAATACAACCAACAAATGCCTAAACAAAACATACCCGACGGCCCTTATATCCGTCATTACCGAAATTTCACCGACAACTCTGCGAAACAGACCACAAAAAACCGCTCACCACAATCAGTTGCACACCCCGCGGACCGAACTGACCTGATTCACGAAGGGATTACGACTTTTTGCTCCGCATCCATTGATACGGAGAACTCAAAGTGACCGAACTGACCTGATTCACGAAGGGATTACGACTCAGCACGGCCCTGCTCTGGTCCTGCCTATCCATCCAGGGACCGAACTGACCTGATTCACGAAGGGATTACGACGTCCAGCGGATTTTTACGGCCACCCGCCGGGCGTTTGGTGACCGAACTGACCTGATTCACGAAGGGATTACGACGCCTTTCATTTTTGCTCTGCGGTGATTCTTCCACCGACCGAACTGACCTGATTCACGAAGGGATTACGACTCACAATTCAAGCCGCCGCGCTGGAAGCCGGTATCGTCGTCGACCGAACTGACCTGATTCACGAAGGGATTACGACCCCGCTGGTCTTCTGCGGGTTATAGGTCGGAAGCTTGGACCGAACTGACCTGATTCACGAAGGGATTACGACGGGTTGCAACATCTTCTATTGTCACAGGTGTGACATACGACCGAACTGACCTGATTCACGAAGGGATTACGACGGGATCACTTCCGAAGCCACCGGGCAAACGCTCTGGGCTGAAGACCGAACTGACCTGATTCACTGCGTATTCCATTGATTCCGGACACCCATTCCGGTGGGAAGCCGGACACCTGTTC
>OBJA01000517.1_pt1 | contig 32955 bp, 31 predicted proteins | sample 1519751 | NCBI WGS metagenome assembly OBJA01 (sample SAMEA3881238, study PRJEB22517) | soil metagenome | biome: lake sediment; feature: soda lake sediment; material: sediment, water from around vicinity | place: India | collected 2013-12-23 | depth 3 m
TTCGGCAGCCTTCATATTCTCGATTATGAAAAAGCTTGAGAAGCTCACCAAATAAAAAATAACAGGCTGCCGGGAAGTATATTTCCGGCAGCTTTGTTTTTACAATTTTTCCATCTCTTCCTTCAGCCACCGTGGCCTGTCGGTTGTGATGGCCTTAACTCCAAGTTGGTCCATCTTTTTGGCCACAACCGGATCATTTACTGTCCATACAAGTACTTCAAGATTACGGGCATGTACCATTTTCATCACCTCCTCATCAATAATCTGCCAGTTCAGGTTAATCCCTTCAAGACCTGCCTTTGCTGCCTCATCAATCTTTTCTTTCAATCCTGCCTTCGTTGAGCTCAGCCAGTAACATTTATTGCCGGGGAAGGCTTTTTTCGTATCGAGAATTGTCTCCCAGCCAAAGCTTATAAAAACCATCTGATCGAGCTTGCCGCCCTTTTCAATCTCCCTCTTCAGGTGCGGAATGATTTCACTGCCCACCTTGATTTCAATCACAAGAGGTTTGCCTGCCGGAACCGTTTCAATAATCTCGGAAATAAAAGGTATTTTTTCACCCTTAAACTCAGGGCCTTTCCAGCTGCCCACATCCAAATCGCGCAAAACAAGCGAAGGGGTATCTTTTATAACCATATTCTTTTTCCCTGAAGCCGTCCGTTTGGTATCCTTGTCGTGGATAACCATCACACGGTTGTCGACCGAAAGGTAAACATCAACCTCCACGGCATCGGCACCCAGCTCCCATGCCAGACGTGCGGCTGCCACTGTATTCTCGGGGGCAAGATATGATGCTCCCCGGTGTGCGATAAAAACCTGTTGTGCATTCATGCCAGTTCCAATTATCAACAACATGACGAATAAATAATACTTTTTCATTGTTCAGAATTTATATGCCGAAGTTAAAAGGAAAAAAAAATTTAAACCGATATCGCTAAAAAAAAATGTAGTTTTACCGGCACATTAACAACCGGAATGAACAGGGGCAATTCTTCAGATATGGGTATTTTTCTGCTGAAACAGCTGGCCAGGTTGCCTTTCAGTGCTCTTTACATCTGTTCCGACCTTCTTTTTTTTGTCATATATTATATGATTGGATACCGGAGAAAAGTGGTAATCAAAAACCTTGAAAACTCATTCCCCGAAAAGAACAAGCAGGAGTTAAAACTGATTGCCCGGAAGTTTTACAGGCATTTTTGCGATTTGACACTGGAAGTAATAAAGCTGGGAAGGATGAACAGCAAAGACTTCGAAACCCGGATGAAGATCAAAAATATCGGTTTGCTCAACAGTTTTCATGAACAGGGGAAAAGCATGGTAATGCTTACAATGCATTACAGCAACTGGGAATGGAGCAGCTGCATCCCCCTTTACATGAAGCACTGGCCCTTGGGCGTTTACAAGCCTCTGCACAATAAAAAATATGACAGCTATATCAACAACAACCGTGGATTGATGGGCGTTGAAATGATACCATCACACCTTGTTCTGCGAAGGGTGATCGAAGAGCAGAAGCGGAACAGGCTGTTTCTCCTGTGGCTGGCCGGAGATCAGACTCCTCCTGAATTTCATAAATCATGGTTCAGGTTCCTGAATCAGGATGCCATGTTCTATCCGGGTCCTGCTGTCATTTCACGCCGGTTCGATTTGCCTGTAGTTTTCCAGAAGATCAGAAAGGTAAAAAGGGGACATTATGAAACCTCATTCGAGATGCTGTGCGAACATCCGGCCCTGATGAGTGATACAGAAATTATGGAAGCTTACATCAGGAAAATGGAAGAAACAATCACCAAAGAGCCTGAATATTATCTTTGGTCGCACCGGCGCTGGAAACATCAGCGCAACAATGATGTGCAGCCCTCTACCATCCCATCAACTATGGCTAATTCACAAAATGCATGAAGGACAAGGCTTCATATACAGAAACCAATTTAATCGGGAAAACATTTCGTGCACCTGTTTATGACAAACGGTACAGGGAAGGTTTTATAAAAAAAATCTTTAACCGCTTCATTGTATTCCTTTTGTACCTGTTGTCGCTTATCCCTTTCAGCCTGTTGTACCTGATTTCCGATTTTTTATGCCTGCTGGTGCGCAAGGTATTCAGGTACAGAAAGAAAGTGATCGAAGAAAACCTTCGAAGTGCTTTTCCTGAAAAAACAGAAGGAGAGAGAAAAGTTATTGCGGCTCGTTTTTATTGCCATTTTACCGATTTGATGCTGGAAATGGTTAAGCTCAACAACATGACCCAAAAGCAGATGGATAAGCGGCTGAAATTTGAAGGAATGGAAGAGCTAAATCAGCTTTTTTCGGAGGGAAAAAGTATCATTATCCTCGCCATGCACCACAATAACTGGGAATGGTGCAGTTCCATCCAAACCAAAGCCCGGTGCCTGGGTTTGATGGTCTATAATCCTGTAAGGGGAAACCAGGCAATGGAAAAATTTATTTTGCATTCACGTGAAAAATGGGGAGGGAAGTGTGTTCCGGTACATCAGTCGGCAAGGGTGGCACTTGAATTCCATCGCAATAAAATCCCTACAGCTTTATGGCTCGGCGCCGATCAGACCCCGCCAGTCAATTCCAGGTTCTGGACACTGTTCCTGAACCGGGAAGCCCCTTTTTTTTCGGGCCCTGAAAAAATTGCTGCCAAGACCGGACAACCGGTATATTTCCAGCATATCAGCAAGGTTGCCCGGGGACATTATGTGTCGAGGTTCATTCCCCTGGTTGAAAATCCCTCAGAAGTACAGCCTTCTGAAATTTTGCTGGCCTATGTCAGAAAAATGGAAGAAATCATCAGACAGGAACCTGAATTTTACCTGTGGTCGCACCGCAGATGGAAGCATAAACGGCCGGCTGACATTCCACTTACAATGTAATAACAGGACTTGTTATGGAACCGGTTCTTCCCGATATATATTTCTTTAACCCAACCTGTGAATATGCGGTGGCTAACGGCCGGACATCATGGCAGCCCAACCGGCTGCTGCAGAAAATGGAAGAGGATTTATGCACCCTTCCTGTTTATTTCGCAACCCCCGGTGATGTTGTCCTTGTCAGAAAGATGCCTCCGGCTTCATTTGCTGAAAACCTGGCAAAAATCGGACTAATGGCTCCGCGTTTTGTGCCGGTGCAGTTTGCTGTCACTGACAAAAATTTTATTTCCATCCAAAAAAACAGGCTTATCCCCTGGGGATGGAGCCCATCAGTACACAAACTGCTTGAACCGCTGAAGGCTACATGCTCAGCTGATTTCAGGCATTCACAGGCAGCTGTCTGGCAACCCGCGTTCCGCTATTACTATTCAAGAAAGTTTGCCGCTGATGTGCTGAACGCTCTGCGGCCCCTGCTGCCCGAACAGTTTATCATCCCTCATCACCTTCAGCCTGTTGCCTGTGAGACGGCCGATGAACTGGAAAGCTGCATCAGGCAAACGGGTAAAGCAATGGTGAAGGAACCCTGGAGCAGTTCGGGCCGGGGCCTGCAGCCCATTACAAAACAACCGGTTGTAACAAAAGTATGGGAAAAACTATGCGGAATCATTAAAGAGCAGGGCTATGCCATGGTGGAACCATACCTCGACAAACAGCTTGATATGGCCCTTGAATATGAAATCATAAACAAAAAAGTCCACTTCAGGGGAATCAGCCGCTTTTTCACCGACAGCAAAGGAAGGTATCTGGGGAACTGTCTCAACGGGTGGCCTTCAGAAACGGCCCCCCGATTGGTTACTTTTGCAGAATCCATGGTTCAGGAAATTGCAGCCCCACTGGCAGCTGTTCTTGAAAACAGCCCATTAACGGAATGGTACGAAGGAATACTGGGCGTCGATACATTGATTTTTTATGACGAGCACGGGCTGCTGCGCATTAATCCCTGCCTCGAGATCAATTTGCGCATGAACATGGGAATACTTTCCCTGAAACTTGAAAAAATGATTGCAGGCGGCCGGAAGGGCCTCTTCCGCACCTACTACCAGAAAGGTAAAACCTGGCACAGCTTCTGCCAGGAAATGACCGGAATGTATCCCGCTGTTTTTGAGGGCAGCAAACTTGCATCAGGTTTTTTCCCATTGGTTCCGGCCGATGAACACTCATTGTTCGGTGCATTCCTGCATGTTTAATGAGGCCTAGGCATAATTAAATTATAAAAGACCTTTTTGTCTATTAATAAAATTATCCATATATTTGCCCCATCATATAAATACAACACAACATGAAAATCACATCAGGTACACCGGTAGGAGAAATTGTAAAGACAAATTTCAGGGCAGCCTCCACATTGCAGGCAAATAAAATTGATTTTTGCTGCGGCGGGCACAAATCGCTGCTTGAAGCCTGTGAAAAAGCAGGAGTCGATTCAGAAGAACTTATCATGCAGCTGCAGGAAGTGCTTCAGGATTCGGATCCCGATACGGAGTACATCAACAGCCTTGCACCTGGTATGCTGGCTGATTATATTACTAACCGGCACCATACCTATGTCAGGAAATACATCCCGTTTCTGAAGCAGAATCTTAAGAAGCTTGCAGATGTACATGGCGGGAACCACCCTGAACTCTTAGAGGTAAGCGAACATTTTTCGGCATCGGCAGGTGAACTGACAATGCACATGCAAAAGGAGGAACTTGTGCTATTCCCTTACATCAAGCAACTGGAGAAGGCGCAAAGCGAAAAGCGTGATCAGCCATTATCAGCCTTTGGATCTGTATCCAACCCTATTTCATCGATGCTGGTTGAGCATCAGAATGAAGGTGAACGGTTTGAAACAATGGCACAGCTGACAAATAATTTTGAGGTTCCTGCCGATGGCTGCACAACCTATGAAGTGACAATGAAGCAGCTTGCCGATTTTCAGAAAGATTTGCACAGGCACATTCACCTCGAAAACAACATATTGTTTATCAAGGCCAAAGAACTTGAAGACAGTTTCAAATAACAAAAGTAAAACACCCATTCCGCTCCAGGGCATCTTTTTTTTCTGGGCAGGATTTGTTTGCTCCATCAGTTTTATGGAGGCCTGGCTGAAATTCAGGGCGCCCGGGGTTACATTGCCGGTAGGGCTCAGTATTGGAAAACTTGTTTTTACAGCCTTGAACCGTATGGAATGGGTGTTTGTTCTTATTTTGATGATTGCAATTGCACCCCATATCAGAAGATTCCCTGCAAAGTTTTACTTTTTTACAGGCGCAGCAGTTTTGCTGCTGATGCTCCAGACTTTCTGGCTCCTGCCTGAACTGAGCTTCAGGGCTGAGCAGATTATTGCCGGCAACATTTTGCCGGAGTCGAAAGTACACATGCTCTTCGGAATAGCCGAGATTGGCAAGGTGGCAATTTTGCTCTGCCTGGGTTACCTTGCAGGGAAAACGTATTTTTTCAGGAAATAGATAAATCATTTAAAACCCCAAAAGCATGAATACAAAATATTTTCCTGTTGATCATGATTATTACGACATGATACTTCACGAGATGTCGGAAAAGGATGAGGCAGTTATCCACTACTTCGGTGAAGATATAACGCTCCTTGAAGCCCGCGGAAAAATCGCAGGGATAATCACGGATGAACACAATGAAGATTATGTAGATATGGTTAAAGCCGGGAAGGTAAGGATCGACAGGATCATTGTCGTAAACGGCAAGCCCGGCCCTGCCTATGATGAATATGACAGCTATGCACTTGCCTGTCTCGATTGCATGGGCGGAATGGATTGATTTCTTTCTCACCTCCCGGGGATTTTCTTTCCCTGCCTTATCTAATGCTCCTTGTACCGGTATTGCCAGCCGGCCCATTACTGCTGCATTTTAAACATTCAACCTGCCTGGTGGCTGAAGTAAGTGTTTTTTTGTAAATTGAGGACTTCTTACAAATACCGGATACCATGGATAAGAAGAATAAGGCAGCAGGGACACCCGTTGAAATATCGGGGAAAGTTTATAAAAGTGAGCTCAGGAAACTGCAGATAGAGCTGGTAAAACTTCAGGAATGGGTTAAAAGGAAGGAGCTGAGGGTAGTTGTCATTTTTGAGGGGCGTGATGCTGCAGGAAAAGGGGGTGTAATCAAAAGAATCACAAAGGTTTTGAATCCAAGAATCTGCAGGGTTGTAGCCCTGGGCACCCCCACCGAAAAAGAAAAAACCCAGTGGTATTTCCAGCGGTATATCAACCATTTACCTGCTGCAGGTGAAATAGTTCTTTTCGACAGGAGCTGGTATAACAGGGCCGGCGTTGAAAAGGTGATGGGGTTTTGCTCACATGATGAATACTGGGATTTTCTCAGGGCGTGCCCAAATTTTGAACGGATGCTCATCCGCTCGGGCATCATCCTAATCAAGTACTGGTTTTCGGTAAGTGAAGAAGAACAGGAAAAAAGGTTCAGGGCCAGGAATGATGATCCTGTGAAAAGGTGGAAATTAAGTCCCATCGATTTGAAGTCGAGGGAAAAATATGTTGAGTATTCGATGGCAAAGGATGAGATGTTTGCCTATACCGACACAAAAATCAGCCCGTGGTACACGGTTGATGCCGACAGCAAAAAACGCGCACGGCTCAACTGCATCCATCACCTGCTGACAATGATAGATTATGATGACCTGACATCCGACCCATTTGAATTACCACCCAGGAACAACCAAAAAAGGTATGTCAGGCCACCTGCCGATGAGCTGAACTATGTCCCTGAGGTTTATTAGAGATTTGTTATTAACGGGAAACCCTAATTTTCAAGGGTGATTGTCATCTGGTAAAGGTGTCTTTCCTGGCTTTCAATGAACCTGGGATGTTTATTCATTCCATTTTCACCATCCTCAGCTCTTTGAACCAGTTCAAGATAACCATAGGTCCAGGGAATATCCTCGTACCTGCCATCTTCCCTGACCGTCACATCTTCCTTTACAGCCATGGTTGCCGACTGTTGCAGGAAACTGCTGTTTTCACCCTCGATTTGTTTTTTCATTGGGATGCCATCATTCTGCAGTGCCTTGCAGGTAGTAGCCAGATCAATCCATCCGGCAACATTCTGCTTGTTGACTAGGCAGGCAAAATGGCTGGGAGCATTCCCGTGCAGCAACACCCAGGCACCATAATGGGTCAGCTCATTGAGCTTCAAAACTGTTTCACGGTATGGAGGGTTCCATGGACGCCTGAAATAATCAAGGAGTTCCTTTTCCAGTTCATCAGCAGCTTCCGCAGTAAGTTCACCATCGGTTTTAAGCTTGTTGAGCAGTTCAATTCCTGCATCGGTGATTAAATACGATGAACTTCCCACCACTTCGGCAATTTCATGCCGGGCCCATTCGGGAAGGTGTGATACTTCAAGCTGGCTGATAAAGATCATGGGCAGCCCGGGCTCAGGAAACTCAAGGTGCATTGCCTTCAGTTGCTTTTTAGGAAAACTATACTCCCCGGCAGGAGTGTATCCAAGGCTTTCAAAGATGTGCCTGATTGCCCAGATGCCACCAGGTTGTTCTCCTGTATGGGCATTGAGCGTTCTAAACCCTATATGGTCAAACACCACCATACCGCTCCTGCGGCTGACAGCCTTTTCATAAACCTGTGCATAGGACACACGTTTTGCAAAAACCTCCCACATCTTGTTGATGAGGTTGCCGGCAATTTCTTTTCCAGTTCTTCTCATATCCACTTTAACAGTTGAACAAGCTGGTTGGTTACCAAAATCAACATGTTTTAAAGAAGAAAAATGTCAGAATAGTAAAGACGGGGAAACTGCCGGGCATCTTTTTATGCCTGGGTTAACTGCTTTTTGTAATCCTTCATGAATTTTATGACATCCTGTTTTGTAAAGTAGGATGTTGCCCCTACAAGGGTTGTATTTACAGCACCTGCTGCATTTCCAAAATTCAATGCTTCCTGCAATGGCAGGCCATTAAGGTAAAGATGCAGGAATCCTGCAGAGAAAGCCATTCCCGAACCAATGTTATCCTTTATCTCAATCAGGTATCCCGAATCATAAAAACTCCCCTGCTGTTTGTGATAGGCAAATACGCCATTGGGGCCCCGCGTAATCAGTACCATGTCGACATTGTACTTTTTTACAAGCTGCTCACCAAAGTGCGCAATATCGCCATTTCCCAGGGATAGCTTTTCGGAAAGAAAATTTATCTCCTTTTCCTTTATCCTTACAATATTCGAGCACCGCAAAAGATTTTCAACCACACTGGCATTAAAGAAGTGCTGAAACAGTTTTAAATCAAAAAATTTGATTGACCCGGGTGATTCCTTTATCAGTTCCCTGATAGTATTCTTTGAAATTCCAAACCGTTGCGGGAGCAGTCCAAAGAACAGGCAATCGGCATTACGGGCCAGCTTTAATGCCTCGGGTGAAAATTCAATATGGTCGAAAGCCACATCAGGGGTAACATCAAAAATGGCTTCGTGCTTTTCATCGAATGTGATATTGACAGTGCCGGTAGGAAACTCTGAATCGACCTGCACATTGGCCGTTGATATACTTAGTTCCTTCAGCTTTTTCAGTGCCTCCATCCCCAGATCATCCTCACCAACACGTGAAAGCAGATGACCCTCCTCGCCAAAGGAGTTGCATCTGTACACCATATTTGAAGGAGTCCCTCCCAGGACTTTGCCATCAGGAAGAATATCCCACACAACTTCACCGAATGCTACTATTTTCTTTCCCATGATTTGTTCTCGCCGTGGGCAAAAATAGCGATAAATCAATAAGGATTCAAATAATCATTCGCCGGGATAAGGATAATTTTTCTTAAATGAGATTAAACTTCACCCATACCATTATGTATTTCAGCATTTAAACGATGATTGTTTGTCCTGAGATATTCCTGCTCAAACCTGTTGATGATATTATCGAGGAGTAAACCGCCCTTTTCTTCCAGTTCATAATGAACGCGTGTAAACGGTTTTTCAATGTTTACGACACGGCTTAAATCAATTGGAGTCCCGATAATAATGGAATCGCACGGTGTATTTCTTATGGTTTCCTCCAGATCACTGACCTGACGGGAGCTGTATCCCATGGCAGGCAGCAGTTTCCCGATTCCGGGATACTTTTCGAAGGTATGGGTAAGCCTGCCTGTGGTATATGGCCTGGGATCGACAATTTCTGCAGCACCGTATTTTTCAGCTGCGACAACGGCTGCACCGATTTTCATTTCGCCGTGGGTCAGGGTAGGGCCATCCTCAATACACAGTACCCTTTTTCCCCTGATGATGTCAGGGTTATCGGCAGTAACCGGACTGGCTGCATCAATAACAGCAGCCCGGGGGTTTAGCTTGCGGATATTTTCCCGCAGTATTTCCACCTCATTGCCATCAGCTGTATCAATCTTATTGATGACAACAACATCGGCAGTGCGCAATACCACCTGGCTCGGATAATAGGTAAGTTCGGCCCCTGTGCGGTGGGGATCGGTAATGGCAACAGCCAGGTCGGGCCTGTAGAATGAAAAGTCATTGTTCCCGCCATCCCATATAATGACATCGCATCCATTGGGGTCATTTTCAGCTGCCCTGAGTATTGCCTCATAATCGACACCTGCATAAATGACATTACCCCTTGAAATATGGGGTTCATATTCCTCCATTTCCTCAATTGTACAGTGATGCAGCTTCAGGTCATCGAGAACGGCAAACCGCTGAACCTTTTGCCTTGCCAGATCCCCGTATGGCATGGGATGCCTCACCGCCACTACCTTGTAACCCCGTTCAGCCAGCAGCCTGATTATTTTCCTGCTTGTCTGGCTCTTGCCCGACCCGGTACGTGTGGCACAAACCGATATGACAGGCTTTACCGACTGAAGCATTGTCTGCCGTGGACCCAGAAGCATAAAGGCAGCACCGGCAGCATTTACACGGGCACCGATCTCCATCACATGCTGGTGAGGGGTGTCACTGTATGCAAACACACAGATATCGGCACTGAAATCCCTGATGATCTCCTCAAGTTTTTCCTCAGCAAATACTGGCACCCCTTCAGGATAATTCTCACCAGCCAGTTCAGCAGGATACCTCCTGCCATCAATATCAGGAATCTGTGTGGCTGTGAATGCCACCACATCGTACAAATTGTTATTCCTGAAAAAAGTATTGAAATTGTGGAAGTCGCGTCCGGCAGCGCCAAGAATAATTACTTTTTGTTTCATAGGTCAGTGTTTTTTATACTCCTGTAATTTACCATAAAAAACAACAGTAAAACAGGATAAAACTCATTTTGAGGGCTATTACATCGCTTACAAACAAACACCTTAGGTGACACATAACCATATAGGTTCAAAAATCAATTCCCGCTGGTGATGAAATGGCGACTGGCAAAAAAGTTATAAAACAAAGCCGTCAAAAGTCGCGCATCAGAGGTATCAGTAAAAAGTGACATCTTCAATCAGATTATCCCTGTTCTGGATAATATTACCAAAAGTGATGATGCCACTGGTAGGGAATATAAAAATGATATTTTATATTAGCCTGTTGGTTTTCTGATAAAAACAACTGCAAATGAATTTTCTGGCACATCTGTATCTTTCGGGAGACAACGAAAAACTGATTACCGGCAATTTTATCGGTGATTATGTCAAAGGGAAAAGCTTTATGAACTATCCCGAGGACATCAGAAAAGGGATAATCCTGCACAGGCAGATAGATGCCTATACCGACGGGCATCTTTTATTCCGTGATGTAAAAAAGCTGTTCCGGGGTGAGTTTGGCCTCTACTCAGGTGTGGTGACCGATTTAATTCTTGACCATTTTCTGGCAAGCCGCTGGCACATGTACAGCCGGGAAAGCCTCCGGGAATTTGCCCGTCGTATTCATGCCGTGCTGCTGTCGAATTTCACATACCTGCCGCCCGATGTGCAGGGATTTCTGCCTGTACTTATAAAGAACCGGCGACTGGAGTCGTATGCCCTTACAGAAGGAATTCACCAGTCGCTCGACATCATGAGCCGCTACACTTCCCTGCCACCCCGGGCTGACATGGCTTTAGCCGTCATGCACCGGCATTTTAGTCTCATCGAGGAGCACTTCCTGGCCTTCATGCCACAGCTGATAGAATATACAGAAAAAGAATCGGGAGTCACCATTGACAAACCTGATTCCTTTCAGCTATAAAATCATGTTGCAGGCAGACATGCAAAAAATGGATTATAATGGATTGAGATATACCAGCCAACCCTGGAAAGAGGTTCAGGCCTCCATTTCATACCATGTATTGTCGAAAAAGAACGGAGCATCGCCAAAAGCAGGCTCAAGCTCATCAATCCAAACGGCATCAGGATCATATTTTGCAAAGAATGGCTTACCTACCCAGGCGGGATCCCGGCCCTGAAGAAAATTCAGCACATAAACTTTTTGTCCCATGACTTCGGCAACACCGTTTATTTGAATTTTCCCCGGAAAGCACGACATACTGGGACCTTTAACTGTCCGGCAGATGCCACTTACCCTGTTGTAGGCATTTCTGAAGATGTTCCAGGCCTGGCCGAGTGTTACGGCAAAATAGTCGCGGGCACCTGTATCACGGGCAACAAACATGTAATACGGGATGATTCCCATGTTCACCTGTTCTTTCCAGTTCTCGGCCCAGATGACGGGATTGGCATTGATATGGCGAAGGACAGGCGACTGCGAACGGATTTGCACCCCTGCCGAAATCAACCTGCTGACAGCTTCCCTGACTGCTTCTGTCTTCAGTTCACCGGGGTGGTTAAAATGAGCCATCAGGGCGATATTAAACCCTTTTTTCTTCATCTTTTTAAACAGCCTGAGCAAATCACCAGCATCGTCATCCGTAGTGAACCGGTAAGGCCAGTATGCGAGTGATTTTGTACCAATCCTGATATTCTTCAGGTTGGGAAGACGGGCTTCTGCAAGTGCGTCAAAGTACATTTCAAAAAACCGGGTTTTCATCACTGCAGGGTCACCACCTGTAAACAGCACATCGGTGATTTCGGGGTGGGCCCTCAGGTACCTCACAAGCGTGTCGGCTTCTTTCATTGCAAATTTGAACTCATTGAGTGCAAACTGCGGCCACCTGAAACAAAATGTGCAATAGGCGTGACAGGTTTGGCCCTGGGTAGGAAAGAACAGCATGGTTTCACGATACTTATGCTGAATGCCGTTAAGCCTCCTGCCTTCAAATTCGGGAACATTGCATTCCTGTCCCGCCGGATTGGGATTCAGTTTCATCCTGATTTTCCTGACTGCCTCCTGCACCTCCTGCTTAGGAGCATTGCTCTTTAACAGATAAGCCACTTTATTGAAATCAGCCCTGTCAAGCATCTCTTTTTGAGGAAAGTTCAGGATAAAAAACGGGTCGGTTTCAAAATTCTGCCAGTCGATTAATTCATCAACAACATAGTTGTTCGTTTTAAAGGGCAGGACCGTACCGACAACTTCAATAATAAATTTTTGGTCTTCCGTCAGGTGGTTCATCTGGGATATTTCCCGGAAATTGTGTAAAGAAAACGATTTATATTCCATTTTGAAATGATAAATTCAAAAGAACTGGCCACTGTTCTTTTTGGTTAAATGCCGCTTCAGCGCATTATATTAATACAGAAAAAATGATGATTTTTTCAATTGTCGTGCGAATATACCAAAAACTGCCCGTTCAGGAGAATGAAAACAAATGATTTTTATCAGGTTCTGATACTGCCTTAACTGGAGAGATGATCAAAACGGCTGGCATCGAGACGTAAAAAGATAAACAACAGCAGGGTAAATGCCCAGAGGGAGGAACCTCCGTAACTGAAGAACGGGAGTGGTATCCCGATAACCGGCATCATCCCGATGGTCATGCCGATATTCACCATGAAATGGAAGAAAAGTATGAGCGCAACCGAGTAACCATATATCCTTGAAAATCCCGAACGTTGTCTTTCGGCCAGTATAATCAGCCGGATAAATAAAACAAGAAACAGCAGGATTATCAATGAACTTCCGACAAACCCCCACTCCTCACCTACTGTACAAAATATAAAATCGGTACTTTGTTCGGGCACGAAGTTGTATTTGGTTTGTGTTCCGTTCAGAAAACCCTTCCCGGCAAATCCTCCTGATCCTATGGCAATCTTACTTTGATTCACATTATACCCAACGCCAAGCGGATCGGATTCAATGCCCAGCAGCTCATTAATCCTGGCCTGCTGATAGGGTTCCAGGAAATTGTCAAAAGCATAATCAACCGAAAGAGAAAACATGACTGACCCTATGAAAACAAGGGATACCAGCATGTAGCTTTTAATGTTTTTGCTGTAACTGTAAATGAGGATGACAACACTGCCAATAAACAACATGGCTTCAAGTAAATTCTCAACTTTAAATTCAGTCCTGAATATAAAATTGAAAAAAGCAAGCAAGCCAAATGAGACAGCGTATATCAGAACTACCCTCATGAAATGCTTCAGCCCGGCGTTCATTACAAGATATACGATTATCGCAATTGTGGTAAGGATGATAAAAAGGGTCAGTGGCTGCAGTACAAGTGAAAAAATAAACAACAGGGCCACAAGCGTACCAAAAAACAGGACTGCTTCAGAAAGGCCTTCCCTGTACAAAACAAGGATAAATATAAAATATACAAGTGCCGAACCTGTATCGTTCTGCAGGTAAATCAGCAGAACCGGCAGGAAGATGATGATGCTGATAATGGACAGTGATTTTAAGCTGGCCAGCTTAAAATTATATGAACTCATAAACTTGGCCAGGGCCAAGGCTGTGGCAAACTTACCAAACTCTGCGGGCTGAAGTGCAAATCCACCGATAGTGAACCATGACTTGGAAGCATTAATTTCGGTACCGATAAACAATATCAGCACCAGGAGGAGCATGATAAAGGCGTATATCCACCAGGCGAAGAAGACATAGAAATCGGATTCAATAATCAGCACTACAAAAGCAATCAGGAAAGCGGCGCCAATCCATAGCATCTGCTTTCCATACCTTTGTGAAATATCAAATATGCTGTCATGCTCAGCATTGTATACAGCCGAGTAAATATTGAACCAGCCCATCAGGACAAGTGCAACATAGAGCAATACTGTAAACCAGTCGATATTTGCCCAGAGGCTGTTTCTTCTTGCCATGTTATTTCGGTTGATTGGGGTTTAACAGGTTTGCATTCACCATACGCTCTTCCACCCAGAGGCGCTGGGGTGAAATGGAATCATTGAGATACTTTTCAACCAGCAGGCTGGCAATAGGTGCAGCATAGCGTGCCCCCCATACCCCGTTTTCAATATAAACGGCAATTGCAATTTTGGGATTATCGCGGGGAGCAAAGGCCATAAATACAGAGTGGTCGGATCCCGAATTGTTCTGAACGGTTCCGGTTTTGCCGCACATGACAACACCCGGCACACGAATCAAGGCGCCGGCACCCGACAGTGCGACTGTCATTTCCATGCCTTTGATGACAGGTTCAAAATGTTCGGGAGAAATGCCAACTTCATTTTTAATCCTCAGTTCACGGCTGATTTCCCCGTTTTCAACCTCCTTCACAACGTGTGGGGTATAGAAATACCCGCGGTTGGCAATTGCAGCGGTATAGTTTGCCAGCTGAAGAGGGGTAACTCCAAGTTCACCCTGCCCGATGGACATTGAGCGGATTGTAAGGGCCCTCCACCTCCCCCTGCCATAGATCCGGTTATAATATGAATCTTCGGGAAGACTCCCCTTGGATTCAACGGGCAAATCAATGCCAAGTTTCCGGCCCAGGCCGAACTTCTGCAGGTAATTCCGCCATACGTTGTAACCTTCAGCAGTTGTAGGATATTTGCCTATGATAGAACGGTAGGTGTTCCACATAAACGGATTGCATGATTCACGGATAGCTTCAACCACTCCCAGCGGGGAACTGTGCGCATGTGTGCAGCGTATGGGGGTAGACCCTTTACCCGCACATGAGAACCTGGTTTCAGTTGTAATGCTTTTTTCTTCAAGGGCAATCAGTGCATTGACTACTTTAAAGGTTGAGCCGGGAGGATATTCCGACAGCAGTGCCCTGTTAAATAATGGCTTAAGCGTATCGGCAAGCAATTTGGCATAATTGCCACCCCTTTGCCGGCCTACGAGTAGCCCGGGGTGATAGGTGGGGGCACTGGCTATAGCAAGAATTTCACCTGTGGAAGGCTCAATGGCCACAACACTCCCCTTTTTATTCTGAAGCAGTTTCTCGGCATACAGCTGCAGTTCAATGTCGAGCGAAGAGGTCAGGTTGTGCCCTACCCTGGCGTGCAGGTCCTCCATTCCATCGAGATAGGGCCCCTGGATACGGTTATGCACATCGACAAGGAATTTCTTTTTCCCCTTATCGCCGCGCAGCCACTCTTCATATGTTTTTTCAATGCCGCTAACCCCGATATAGTCACCCTGACTGTAATAATTATCCCTTTCAATGTCAGCCCGGTTAACTTCACCTACATATCCCAGCACATGGGCCGCAACACCATAATTGTATTCGCGCAGGGTTCTCGATTGGGTATGGAATCCCTTGAAGCGGTAGATATGCTCCTGCAGCGTGGCATAAACTTCGGGGGATATTTGTTTTACGATGATCGACGGTTTGAACCTGGAGTAATCCCTTGCCACCTTCATCCGCTGCTCCAGATCTTCCTTTGTCAGATCAAGAAGCCGGCAGAGGTAAAGTGTATCAAAAACACTTACTTCACGGGGAGTTATCAGCAAATCATATGATGGTTTATTGTGAACCAGAAGTTTACCATTGCGATCGTAAATGAGCCCGCGAGCCGGATATTGCGTGACTTCACGCAACACATTATTGGTGGCAAAAACCTTATAGGCAGGATCGAGCATCTGCAGGCTGAACAGACGTCCTGTAAAAACAACGCCCACCAGCAGGAAGATGCTGACAATAACAAAACTTCTTTTTGAAAATTTTTTCACTCCCCCCTACTCCCTAAATATTAAAAACTGGCTCAACACAATGATAATCACTGAAAACACTGAACTGAGAATTACCCTGAACAATGTTGTCAGAAAATTTGTGAAAGTAAAAAATTCAAGTAGAAAAAATATTAAATGGTGTGAAAAGACCATAAAAATTGTATAATACAGAAACCATGTGAAGGTACTTTGCTTCAACCCGGGATAATCAAGCCTGTCTTCATCACGGTTTGAAATAATCCGGATAATCCAGGGCCTTATAAAGGCCATGAAAACAGTTGCGGCGGCATGCATCCCCAGGCTGTTTGAAAAAACGTCGACAGCAAGCCCAATCAGAAACCCCGTGATGAGCAGCAGATATCTGGGTGTGCTTACAGGAAGCAACATGATGAACAGAATATAGATAAATGGCGTGATGTACCCGCCGAAATGAATCTGGTTGAATATAAGCACCTGTACAAGTACAAGCACTACAAACATGAATCCGTATTTGATAAGGTACCTCATCGCCGTTCAGGTATATTTTCAAGTGCCCTGAGTTCCTGTTTATTTTTAATTTCCACCACTTCCACATGAGCGACAGTTTTAAAATCAACAGAAAGCAACACATCGATGGAATAGTAATTTTCTCCTCCCGGTCGGGTAAAATCATGTATAGTACCCACCATGATCCCTTCGGGGAAAACAGAAGAGTAACCACTTGTAACAATGGTATCGCCAATGGCAATATCAACATGAAGTGGTATTTCAGCAAGCCTTGCAATCCGGTAGTTGTTGCCGGGCCATGAAAGCGAACCGTAGGCTCCGCTCTTTTTAACCTTCGCCGATACACTCCACCTTCGGTTCAGCACACTCAGTCCCATTGCATAAGAGTCGGATACCTGGGCAACAATGCCTACAATTCCTCCTGAAGAAATGATGCCCTGATCGGGCATTACACCATCTTTACTGCCTTTATCGATTGTGATATAGTTGAACAGGCGGTTAACTGAATTATTGATCACTTTTGCAGGAACGTACCTGATAAGTGTATCACTTCCTTCCACAAAATAGCTTAAGGAATCGGCAGATTCGGCTTGGTTTGAAAGCAGCATCCTGAGCCTTGCATTTTCCTCGGCAAGCTCACGATTGGCCCTTGTCAGTCCAAAATAACCTACAACCGAATTGAATGAAGCATAAATATTTCCCGATATGCGGCTGGCAGAATTCAGGTATCTTGCCTTTTGAAAACTGTTGTAATTAAAAACCATCACAAGTGAAAGGGTTTCCAACAGAATAAAAAGGACAAATGCATGGTTTCTGAGCAAATACCTGAAAAGACTCCTCATTGGTTAATTGGTCCTTCTGTCAGCGAATCAGGAATGAGAATTTATCTACATTTTTTAATGCAACACCAGTTCCGCGGACAACAGCCCTGAGCGGGTCTTCAGCCACACGGAAAGGAATTCCTATTTTATCAGTAAGTCGTTTATCAAGCCCTTTGAGCAATGCACCGCCACCTGCCAGCCAAATCCCTTTGGTAACGATGTCGGCATAGAGTTCAGGGGGTGTCTGTTCAAGTGCACCAAGGACGGCTGTCTCAATTTTTGAAATTGATTTCTCGAGGCAATGTGCAATTTCCTGGTACGATACCGGCACTTCAATGGGCAGGGCAGTCATCTGGTTAGGACCCTGAACGATATAATCGGGTGGCGGATCTTTCAATTGTGAAAGTGCAGAACCTACATGTATTTTTATCTCTTCGGCAGTTCTTTCACCGATTTTGATGTTATGCTGATGACGCATGTATTCCATGATATCGGCAGTCAAATCATCGCCGGCAATCCTGATTGATTTGTTTGTTACTATTCCACCAAGCGAAATAACCGCTATCTCTGTGGTTCCCCCACCGATATCAACTACCATGTTGCCTTCTGGGGCTTCCACATCAAGGCCTATTCCAATGGCAGCAGCAAGGGGTTCATAAATCATGTAAACTTCCCTGCCACCAGCATGTTCGGCAGAATCGCGCACCGCACGAATCTCAACTTCTGTACTTCCGGAAGGTATACAGATAACCATTTTGAGTGACGGTGAGAACATCCTGGGCTTTGAATTGATCATTTTAATCATGCCCCTTATCATTTGTTCGGCAGCATTAAAATCAGCAATTACGCCATCGCGCAGGGGCCTGATGGTTTTGAGGTTTGCATGTGTCTTGCCCTGCATCTGGCGGGCCTTTTCTCCTATTGCAACCAGTTTTTCCGTTTTCAGGTTGATAGCTACGATGGAGGGTTCATCAACAACGATTTTGTCATTGTGGATGATTATTGTATTGGCAGTACCCAGGTCTATGGCAATTTCCTGGGTGAGAAATGAAAATAGTCCCATCTTCTGTATTAGTTTTAAATATCAATGTTTAAAATGCCTTCTCCCGGTAAACACCATCGCGATGCCAAACTCGTTGCATGCATCAATCACCTCCTGGTCGCGGATGCTGCCACCCGGCTCAACAATATATTTCACGCCGTACTCATTGGCAGCTTCTATACTGTCGCGAAACGGAAAAAAAGCATCAGATATCAGCACTGAATCTTCAAGTTTGACATCCTGTTTCAGGTGAAAACGTGGCATAGTCAGATGCCGCAGGCTGTCGAGCCTGTTTGGCTGTCCCATACCTGCGCCTGTAAGCCAGTACCAGCCCTGGGCTGTTTGGGTAACAATGGCAATGGCATTGCTCTTCAAATGCTTGCATGCGGTAACACCAAACTTTGCCAGATTGATTTTATCGGAATCGAATTTTATATCAGTAACTGTTTCAAATTGTGTGTCCATACCCTCATCTTCATCCTGGATAAGCATCCCACCGCTAACAGAACGGTAAACCTTCTCGCGGGTCAGCTCATCTTTCACCGGCACTTCCAGCAAACGGAGGTTCTTCTTTTTTGCAAAAACCTCAAGTGCTTCTTCCGTAAACCCGGGGGCAATGATGATTTCCACAAACCTGTTTGAGAACCATCCGGCCACTTCACCGGTCACTGCTGAGGTAAAACAGATGATACCGCCGAAAGCGCTGATTGGATCCCCGGCCCATGCCAGTTCCAGTGATTTCATGATTTCACCGGTAACAGCCAGTCCGCACGGGTTCAGGTGCTTTACGACAGCAACTGCAACCTTGTCATGTATATGTGTAACCGAATGAAAGGCATCGCCGGCAGCTTTCCATGCAGCATCAGCGTCGAGCATGTTGTTGTATGACAGTTCTTTTCCCTGCAGGACTTTTGCTTCTGAAATGGAACTTCCTGAGGAAGTATTATTGAATTTATAGAAGGAAGCCTGCTGATGCGGGTTTTCGCCATAACGCAGGACCTGCCCGTTGTTCAGGCTGATGCGTTCACTGCCATTACCCTTGTTAAAGTAACTGAAAATGGCTGAATCGTAATGTGAAGAAACGGCAAAGGCTTTTGCTGCAAATAATTTCCTGTCGTTAACAGAAAAGGTGCCCTGCTTTTCATCGAGCAGATCAATCAGAAGCTGGTACTCCTCCTGCGAAGGAACAATCACAACATCATTGAAATTTTTGGCTGCGGCCCTGATAAGTGATATCCCACCGATATCAATTTTCTCAATCACTTCCTCCATGGAAGCACCTGAGGCAACAGTATGTTCAAACGGATACAGATCAACAATTACAAGGTCGATTTCAGAAATGCCATATTCGGTAAGCTGACTAACATCACCCTGGTTTTCGCGGCGTGAAAGGATTCCTCCAAAAACTTTTGGGTGGAGGGTTTTTACCCTGCCCCCAAGAATTGAAGGATAACCGGTAAGATTTTCAACCGGAGTCACCGGTACGCCCAAAGATTCAATAAAGTCTTTGGTTCCCCCGGTACTGATTATTTTCACATCAAGCCCGTTCAGCCGGTGAATGATACCATCAAGGTTTTTTTTGTGATAAACCGAAATAAGGGCGGTCTTAATTTTTTTATTATCAGCCATTTATTTCTTTTTTCAAATTCGTCTGCAAAGATAGAAAATTCATATAACATACTGTTATAAAACACAAGCTTTGGTGGAATATTATACTAAAATCAGAATCTTTGACCTAAAAAATTAATAATTGTATGTAATACAACAGGAAAAGTTCACACTAATGGTGCTGTAATGATTACTGAAAACCAGGGAAAGCGGAAGGTTCCCCGGAATAGCGGGTTTTAATACTTAATTCATAATGTCCGATGCTGTTAATCAGGCTCATATTTGAAAGTTTTTCGTTGTCGTATGGTGCGTTGAAAGCCAACAAGCTAAGGACGTTTCTTTCACTGCTGGGAATTACGATCGGCATCTTTGCCATTATTTCAGTGTTCACTGTGATTGATTCCCTGGAAAGATATATCCGTGAAAGTCTCAATTCTCTCGGGAGCAACATGGTTTACATCCAGAAATGGCCCTGGGGTCCTCCGGAAGGAGAAAGTGAATATCCATGGTGGAGATATATGAACAGGCCGGTACCCAAAATTGAAGATATTGACCAGTTAACCCGCCGCAGTTCGACAATCCAGGGGGCTACCTTTTTTTACGGGTTCAGCCGCACTGCCCAGCATGAAAACAATAAACTTGACAATGCCACTGTGCTGGCCACTACATATGACATATTTGATATCTGGAACCTGAAACTGGCTGCAGGACGCTATTTCACAGAAGGTGAAATGCAAACCGGGGTTCCCCTGACAGTCATAGGGGCAGTGATTGCCGAAAAGCTTTTCCCCGGAGAAAATCCTGTTGGGAAGTATATCAAAATTCAGGGCTTCCGGTTTGAAATCATCGGTGTATATGTGAAAACCGGGCAGGACATGTTTGGCACCAGCATGGACAACAATATCCAGATAAGTGTGATCCGGTCGTTCTATATGATGGATGTAAGAAACAGGGATTTCGGACAGACTATCTGCGTAAAAGCCAAACCCGGTGTCGACCAGGCACGCTTTATCGCCGAACTTGAAGGCATCATGCGAAGCATCAGGCGGTTAAAGCCCATGGAAGAGAATAACTTTGCCATGAACGAGGTAAGTATCATTTCAAACCAGTTCGACCAGTTCTTCAAAGTGTTCAATATGGCCGGCTGGATCATCGGAGGGTTCAGTATCCTTGTGGGAGGATTTGGTATTGCCAACATCATGTTTGTATCGGTAAAGGAACGCACACGTATTATCGGGATCCAGAAATCGCTGGGGGCCAAAAGGTATTTTATCCTGCTGCAGTTCATATTTGAGGCAGTTGTACTTTCGGTGCTGGGCGGAGCAGCAGGTTTGCTGCTGATTTTCTTTGGGACCCTGATAGTAAACCAGGCAACCGATTTTTCAATCATGCTTACTGCTGCCAACATTATGCGCGGACTGTTGATTTCAGGGGTTATCGGGTTCCTTGCAGGACTGATGCCTGCACGTGCTGCGGCCAGGCTGAACCCGGTGGAGGCAATGAATGCCATTTAAAATGCGGAGCCCTGCCTGCCTGGGATTATCATACATCCTGTTGGATTACTTATCGAATGGCAGAATGCCGGAGGACTTGCAGTAAAACAAGGTCGCGGCTCCTAATAAAAAGCCTTATATAACCCCCAGGTGCAGCAGAGCATCGCCTTTATAGACTACTGCAGCATGGTTCAACCCGATAACATATCCGCACTGCGGGATTTTAATCTTAAACTCATATTTGCCATACGGATCGGAGATGGTGCCCACAACCTGGTCTTTTTCAACCTTAGCCCCATCCTTGATAAAGAAGCGGAACAGTCCGCCCTGACGTGCCCTTACCCAGAATGATTTTTTAATTATAATCGCCGGTGGATAACCATTTGCCGCAAGCTCATCCGAAAAATCGCGTAGGCCCAGGTGCTGCATCAGCCTCAGAGTACCTGAAACCCCACGCCGGGTAATTCGTTGGTTAAAGTCATGTGACTTCCCTCCTTCAAACAGGAGCACTTTTTTTCCTGCCCTGGTAGCAGCTTCCCTGAATGATTTTTCACGTTCACCAGCAGTTACAATATACCGTGGATTAAATACCCTGGCAAGGTCAAGCAGCTCTTCATCGCCACCTGATATCCGTATCTGGGAAGAATTAAACCTTCGTGCTCCACCCGTATGAAAGTCGAGGCAATAATCAACATGAGGGATGATCTCCGTCATCAGGTGATGGGCAAAGATACTTGCCAGCGAACCTTTGGGTGACCCGGGGAATGCACGGTTCAAATCCTTCCCGTCGGGAAACTCCCTTGTCTGATTGATAAACCCGAAGATATTTACAGTAGGGATAGAGATCACCATGCCCGATTCAGGTTTTGTATACTTGCAGGCCAGCAGTTCCCTGACGATTTCAACACCATTCAATTCATTTCCGTGAATCCCGGCTACCAGCAACAGGCAGGGTCCATCGTTTTTTGAGCGGTCAACAATCACCGGCACTTCAAGCTTGGTATAGGTATGAAGGCGGGCAATATCGAGGTTCAGTATTTTTCGGGTACCGGGAAGGATATTCTCTCCAAGAATTTTAATGATTTTCCTGTTCTTTCTCATCTTGCTGTAAACAGTTTTATTTGTGGCAACAATTTTTCCCTTCAGACTCCTTCCCTGCTGTTCGACCTGCAAATTAAAAATAATTATTCACGTTGATACTTCTTGTGATGATGGTTTAAACATGACGTTCAACGTACCTGATGATGCTTTTTGCAATGTTTTTACCTGTCGCCTTTTCAATGCCTTCAAGCCCCGGAGAGGAATTCACTTCAAGGATCAATGGTCCGTGGGATGACTGCAGCATATCGACACCGCATATTCCAAGTCCCATGACACGGGCTGCTTTCAGTGCTGCATTTTCTTCCTCTTCGGTAAGATCAATAAACTGTGCGGTACCCCCACGGTGCAGATTGGAGCGGAATTCACCTTTTTTTGCCTGTCGTTTCATGGCTCCGACCACCACCCCATCAACAACAAAAGCACGGATATCGGCTCCCTGTGCTTCTTCAATAAAATCCTGCACAATCACCCTTACCTTCAACCCGTTGAAGGCATCGATGACTGATTCGGCAGCATTGTCGGTTTCTGCCAGCACAACACCCAGTCCCTGGGTCCCTTCAAGGAGTTTAACAACTACCGGAGCACCACCTGCTGCCTTAACAATTTCCTTCACATTGCGTGAATAATTTGTAAAAACAGTTTTGGGAAGGCCTAAACCTGCCCGTGCAAGAATCTGAAGGCTGCGAAGTTTATCCCTCGAGCGGAGCAATGCCTGCGATTCAATGGCCGTGAACACTTTCATCATCTCAAACTGCCTTACGACAGCTGTTCCGTAAAATGTTACTGATGCACCGATACGGGGAATTACCGCATCGACATTTTCAAGCTTTTTGCCCTTGTAAATAATAACAGGATTCTTTTTTTCAATAATCAGGTCGCACTTCGTATGATCGACTATCAGTACTTCATGCTTCCGCTGCTGACCAGCTTCAACCAGCCTGCGGGTAGAATACAGATTGGGATTTCTCGACAATATTGCAATCTTCATTTTCTTGTTTATGAAATTACTTTTATTCGTATGATTTGGCCTTTAAAGGAAAGGTTTTTCCTTGAGGTATCTATTAAAAATTTTTTTGATAAGAATTTTCTGCCCAGCAACACAGGATGCTTCATATCAGCCCTCTCAGTTAACGTCAGTTCAATGGGATAATTATTTTCGAATAATCTTATTTCAGTCCTGATTGAAATACGCTCCTCAACAAGTCCGTTGGAGCTTTTCACACGCCTCACCTTATATACCCTGAACACAAATTCCTTTTCATGGTACATTGCATGCAACGGATCGAGAAACCTGCATTTCACCCATTCCTCATTGCCAATGGAGAAACGTTCGATTTGATGGCAGTGAAAACTGGAAGTATAGGCTCCTGAATCGGTTTTCACTTCAACACCTTCCAGTTCGAGTTCCCTGAAATCGGCTTTATCAAACCTGCCTATGATTATTTTTCTGTTCCTTTTTTTCATCATTACAGAAAATCAAAAAACATCCGGCCAATTACAAAATATATAAACAGCCCCAGAATATCATTCATTGTTGTTATAAATGGTCCGGTGGCAAGAGCAGGATCAACCTTCAGCCGGTGGAGAAACAACGGGATTAAAGTTCCGAAAAATGAAGCATATAACATGACAATAAACAATGAAATAGAAACAGAAAGCGTAAGGTTTATGTTCCCCTGGACCAAATAGTTGTATAAAAAGATCAGTACTGCAAAAATGGAAGCGGTGGCAAGTGCCACAAGCAGCTCTTTCACCAGTCTTTTGCCGGTTGGGCCGATGTCCCTGACACCACTTGCAATACTCTGCACCACAATAGAAGACGACTGCACCCCAACATTCCCGGCCATCGCCATGGTAAGCGGGATAAAAAAGGCAAGTTCAGTGACATGATTCAGTTCCTGTTCATAATTTCCCAGTACAAGCGCCCCTAAAATTCCGCCAACCAGACCAATCAGCAGCCACGGGAACCGTGCCCTGATAAGGTGCCACGGTTTGTCATCAGGCTCCACATCTCCCGAAATACCAGCCATCATCTGGTAATTGCGCTCTGCTTCCTCACGTACAAAGTCGATTACATCATCAAATGTAATTCTTCCCTTCAACCGGCCGATATCGTCAACAACAGGCACAGCAACAAGGTCGTACTTGTCCATGATTTCCGCAACCTCTTCCTGCCTGGTACTTGTACGCACACTGATGACATCTGAAAGATAAAGGTTCGATATGCGGGTATTTGTAGAATTCAGAATGAGTTTCTTGAGTGAAAGCACACCTTTCAGCCGCTGCTGGTCATCGGTGACATAGATATAATAAATTTCATCGACCTCCTCAGCCTGCCTGCTGATTTCCTTGAGACATGTTGCCACTGTCCAGTTTTCATTGACCGATACAAGTTCCTTTGCCATGATACCCCCCGCCGAATCCTCTTCATATTCCAGCAGGTCGACAATATCACCTGCCTGTTCGGTATCTTCAATTTCCTTCAGTACTTCCTGTTTGGTTTCTTCATCAAGATCGGCAAGGATATCGGCGGCATCATCCGAATCCATGTATTCGATAAACTTACTGGCAATGATTTCAGGAGGCAGAACTTTCAGAAACCTACGCCTGTGATGTTCGGGAATTTCAATCAGTACATCGGAAGCTTTTTCGCCTTCAAGCAACAGGTAGATAAATTTGGCTTCTTCCATTGAAAGCTCTTCCATCACCTCAGCAATATCAGCAGGGTGAAGGGGTTCCATGGTTGCCTTTAATTCCCCGGTATTGTTGTGATCGATTAATTCCTTTAGCCTTTCGGTATATTCGCGGGTGATTTCAAATTCCATAATCTTGTTTTTCAGGTTTCCATTAAACGGGTCAATTCAATAAAATCGGCGACAGCCATCTGCTCGGGCCTTCTGGTAGCGTACTGCTCAGGTACTGCCTTCCCTAATTCGGCCAGGGAATTGCGCAGCATCTTTCGTCGCTTATTAAAGGCAGCCTTCACCACCTGGAAGAACAATACCTCATTGCATGGCAATTCCCTTGTCTGATTCCGGCTGAGCCTGATAACCGCTGATTTTACTTTCGGGGGAGGAATAAAAACCTGTTCGGAAACAGTAAACAGATAGCTAATGTGATAATAAGCCCCAAGCAGAACGCTGAGGATACCATATGTTTTGCTTCCGGGAGGGGTACTGATTCGTTCGGCTACCTCCTTCTGTACCATTCCTACAACTTCGGGTACCCTGTTTCTCCATTCAAGAATACGGAAAAATATCTGGGAGGATATATTGTATGGAAAATTCCCTATAATGCTAAAGTCACCGCTAAATATAGCGGCATCCCATTTCAGAAAGTCATTGTGATGGATCCTGCCATTCAGTTGGGGAAAATTGGCACCAAGAAATGCTACCGATTCACTGTCGATTTCGATAACCTGCAAATTGAGTTCCGGCCGCTGAATTAAAAATTCACTCAATACACCAGTGCCTGGCCCCACTTCCAACACGTCTGGTGTTGTGGCGCTCAGGCTGTCAACTATTTTCCGGGCTATAATCCGGTCCTTTAAAAAATGCTGACCAAGATTTTTTTTGGGCCTGACAAAATCCATTACTGCCCGTTTGATCCATTTCCGGTGTCCTGCTTAAAACTCATGCAACTATAATCAAACAAATTTATACTTTTGTAAACAACTGAACCGCTGAAAAGGTCTTTATTTTTTGCCGGGCCGAAAATAATAATATTTCCGGTAATCAGCATCGGGATAACTGTTCAGCATAATATTATAATTTTGAAGAAGGTAGGATTTAAAATTTTAAAGTTTCTGGGTTTCCTTGCCATAGGAGGTTTTATCTTTTGGTTGATATACAAGGACCAGGACATAGGGCGCATCAGGCAGGTGCTGAGAAACGACGTGAACTATTTCTGGATATTCATCTCCCTTGTCATCGGTCTCCTCAGCCATATCAGCCGTACAATCAGGTGGGGCCTGATGATTAAGCCCATCAGCCATAAACCACGTTTCATCAACACATTCCTGTCGGTGATGATAGGTTACCTCATGAATATGGCCATCCCCAGAATGGGGGAGATTTCACGTTGCGGAGTACTGGCACGGCATGAAAAGATTTCGTTTACAAAACTGCTGGGGACAGTTGTGGCCGAGCGGGCAGTCGACATGGTATCCCTTCTTGTGCTTTTGCTGGTAGTAGTTATATCGCAGTTTGCACAGGTATTGAGATTTCTCGGGGATAACCCTGAAATTGCTTCAAAACTGGAGGCAGTCGCCACTTCACCTATCCTGATTATTGGTTTTGCAGTGCTGCTGATTGCAGCCTTTATATTCAGAAAGGCAATGAAACACACCCTGCTATGGAGAAAAGCCGGAGCCATGCTGCTTAACCTGAAAGAGGGATTTGTTTCTATCAGATCGATTGACAGGAAAGGATGGTTCATCTTTCATTCAATTGCCATCTGGATGCTTTACTATCTGATGCTGTATGCTGTGTTTTTTGCTTTCAGGTTCACCGCTGACCTGGGCCCTGTGGCAGCACTGACAACCTTTGTGCTGGCAAGCTTTGGAATGGTGGCTCCGGTACAGGGAGGCATAGGTGCATGGCATTTTATGGCAATTGAGTCACTGGCCCTTTATGGCGTGGCAAATGAAAATGCAGTCATTTTTGCATTTGTGGCGCATGCATCAATGACTACAATGATCATCATCCTGGGTATAATTTCACTGCTTGTTCTACCGTTTATTAACCGGAGAAATATGACTGTTGCTTCCGCATTATCAGGAAGTGAATAATATAGGTGACAGATAACAAATTAAATGAATACAGAACTTTTCATCTCACGAAGATTATTTTTTGAGAAAAGCAATAAAAAGTATTTGTCGCAGAAAATAATCAGGATTGCATTGATAGGCATCGCACTGGGCCTGACAGTGATGATTATTTCTGTAGCTGTTATCACAGGTTTTAAAAATGAGATCAGAAACAAGGTCATAGGTTTTGGATCACACCTGCAGATTATCAATTTCGACTCCAGCAATTCATACGAAACCAGGCCTGTTTCACGGCACCAGCCTTTTCTCGATGACCTGCAAACAGTGGAAGGCGTGCGCCATGTGCAGGTTTTTGCCACGAAACCTGGCATGATAAAAACCGATGAATATATTCAAGGTATAGTGTTTAAAGGGGTAGATGAGGGCTATGACTGGAGTTTTTTTGAAAGCAACCTGATAGCCGGAAGCCTTCCACAAATTGGTGACACAGTCCGCTCCTCAGAAATACTTATCTCCGACCAGGTTTCAAGGCTGTTGAATGTCCTGCCGGGAACCCAGGTGGTTTTGTACTTCATCAATGAGAACGAAAGTACACCCCGGATGCTGCAACTGACTATCAGTGGCCTTTACAGAACCAGCCTTGAAGAGTTCGACAACCTGTTTGTAATTGGTGACCTGAGGCAGGTTCAGCGCATCAATGGCTGGGAAAGTAACCAGATCAGCGGGTTTGAAGTTACCATTTCTGACTTTGGAAGAATTGATGAAATTGAACAACGTGTCAGAAATCGTGTATTGAATTACAGTCAGGAGAATGGTGATATCCTGCGCACAACAAATATAACAAGGGAATACCCGCAGATTTTCGACTGGCTGTCGATTCTCGATATGAATGTATGGGTTATCCTGATACTGATGGCTGTCGTTGCCGGATTCAATATGATTTCAGGCCTGTTGGTGCTTATCCTCGAAAGAAGCAATATGATTGGCATATTAAAGGCACTGGGAAGCCCCAACTGGAGCATCCGCAAAGTATTCCTGTACCTCTCGGTTTTCCTTACATCAAGAGGATTGCTTTGGGGAAATGCCATCGGGATAGGCATCATCATCATCCAGAACTATTTTGAAGTATTTAAGCTTGATCCTACAATGTATTATGTGGATATCGTACCGATTAACTTTTCACTTTTTCACATTATCCTGCTAAACATGGGTACAGTTATCTCAACTACGGTAATGCTCATTGTGCCAAGTTACCTTGTAAGTAAAATTTCACCTGAAAAAACAATCAGGTTCGATTAACTGAATCCGTGATGCAGATATCAGCAAAGCATATAAAAAAGGCATTATCGGGTCAGCTGCGCGGAGTTGAATCACATCAGAAAATGATGCCCCCCGGAAGGAAGCTTAATGTTGCAGCCAATGATAGCAGGAGGCTGAAATCAAGCAGTGTCCTGCTGTTGCTTTTCCCTGAAAATAATGATTTGATTCTGTGCCTGATAAAGCGGCCTGCGACAATGAAACATCATGCCGGACAGGTAGCATTGCCCGGTGGACAAATAGACCCGGGTGAAACGGCAATTGAAACAGCACTGCGTGAAACATGGGAAGAAATAGGTGTTCCTCCCGGGAATGTAAAGATATTAGGTGCACTTTCAGAACTTTTTGTCGATGTGAGTGGGTTTATAATCCGGCCGTTTGTAGGCTGGCTCGACGAAAAGCCACAGTTCAGCCTAAATCCGCTGGAGGTGGAAAAAATCCTTCTCTTCCCATTGATTGGTTGCCGGAATGCGTTGCAGGAAACCGAGCTTGAAACTGTTACAGGCAGACTTACAGTTCCATGTTTTCCTTTTGAAGGAGAAATCATATGGGGTGCCACTGCAATGATTATTTCTGAATTTTATGACATGCTTGAAGATAATCTTCAGGACAAAATCTGAATACAGAGGTTATTCAGGAATCAGGTTCCTGTAATGTTCATAATTAGCAATCACCCTGTTAACAAAGTTAAATGCCTCTTCGCCTCTGGCATATCCCCATTTAACAACCGGATCGGACCAGTACTTTTCATATGATTTCGATTTCAGGTAATAATCCACGTTGTTTTCCCACACATGAATGTCTTTTCCGTACTTCTTTGCAAGCCGCTGGGCATCCTTAACATGTCCCAGGCCAATATTGTATGAAGCAAGTACAAATTTCACCCGTTCAGTGGAATCGGGAAGTGAAGCACGAAGCTGATCATTGAGCCAGTTCAGCAGGAGTATTCCCCCTTCGATATTCTGCCTCGGATCCTTTATGTCTGTTACGCCTAATGATTCAGCAGTCGCAGGCATCAGCTGCATAAGACCTGAGGCACCACCCCAGGATTCAGCATCGGGATCAAACCTTGACTCAAGATAGATAATGGCTGAAATAAGCCTCCAGTCCCACCCATGTTTAGATGACAACTCCTTTACCAAAGGATCGAAAGCTGATATTTTCTGGCCGCCGGTACTATGATAGGTGCTGTTCAGCTTTGACCCTATGCGGGGCTTTATGAAATAGCGATAGTAGATTTCCTGATATTCTTTTGTCTGCTTGAACCTTACTATCCATTCGTCAAGGAATTCCTTCCATTCACCTGAGCCTTTCCGGACTGCCCAGGAGATGTTTTGCGGAAAACTTACTTTCAGTGATAAATCAATATTTGGATGATAAAGCTGGTTTAGCATTGCCATATTTTCATCGCATACTGTATAATCGATTTCCCCCGCAGAAACCATTGCCAGCAGTTGCTCGGCACCGTTTACAGAATCTTCGGCTATTTCAATCCCGCCATCTGTAATCTGTGACAAATATTTTACGCGGTGAAAATATGTACTGTTTTGTTGCACGTGAATTTTTTTGCCTGCAAGTTCAGCAACGGAGTGTACAAATACAGAATCCTTATTCTTCCCTGAAGGTTTACGCTGAACGATTACTTGTCGCGTCTGTTTCAATGGCTTTGTAAAATCGACCGACCTCCTGAGTTCCCTGATATCGGCGAGATTCTTAGCAATCAGATCAAATTCACCCTGCTTCAGGCCTTCAATTGCTTCCGCCAGATCATTATTTATAGTAATCTCAGGCTTCACCTGCAATTCCTTACACAATGCCTGTATCAGGTCATACTGATAACCCATTGGTTTCCCCCTGTACACAAAGTAATTGGTTGAATTGTAATCAATGACAACTTTTAATGTGCCGCTACTCCTGATGTTTTCAAGAACCGAATATTCATCTTCAGGGTCTTCGGTATTGCGGCTGTTCTGGCAGGAGATTATCTGCAGCACAAACAGAAGGAGAAAAAGGATGATATAATTACAGCTAAATTTCAAACTTTTCGTCATCAATCATAAAATGACCATGCAACACCCATCCGGAAAGTTCTCCGGTTCATTGGGTAACCGGGCGTTGTCATATATTCCTTATTTATGAATTCGGAACCGATATTCATCATCTGGAAGAATACCCTTGTGCGTTTGAGGCGCAGGTTGGCATATGCATCGATATAAGGATAATTGCCTACCTTTTCCTGATTCTGCAAATAGAACAATCCGGTGGCCGGATCATATGCATCGGCATAGAAAGCCGTATTGTAACGTACATCAAAACCCAGCTGCGTAAAAAGTACCTTGGAAACAACAAAACGGTAGTTGGTCGAAATATAAGTAGAAATATCAGGCAAATGCAAAATATCGCTGTTTGAAGCCTTCTGCCAGAGCACCCTTGTACGGAAATGAAAATTCCCCAGGTTAAAATCCTTGTCGGCAAACGCTGACAATACAAGCAACTGGCCATCGAACTGAGCAGGCGTGCGGTCGTATCCGTTATAAATAAAATTATTTATCAGTGCATAATTCGCCTGAAGGGAAAGATTTCGCGCAGGAATCTTTAAAGTACCGTTGGCAGTCATACGCTGTTCCATCTTCAGATCATTTCTCCAGCGGATACGGTGTGAATAATATTCTTCCTGAAAATAATCGGGAACGATGTTTTCAATTTTGCCTCCCAGGCTAAGGGACGCAAGCGAGTCACCTATAAATGCAAGGGGTTTGGTAACATATCCCGTAAGTTCAGTCTGCCCTGCATTTCGTCCCAACAGGAAAATCCTTCCATCAAAATTCCATCTCCAGAAACTTCCTGTTTCCCTGAAAATACCACCACCTGCATAGATATTTGAATATTTTCGCACCTGCCTGTTGTAAACATCCATCAGAGGCCCCGGCATAGATACCCTTGTAAATTCCTGTCCAAGGAAAGCCCGCTTGCCAAAACTCGTTCTCCTTTCCGGATTTTCGTACTGTTTAAGCTGGATAATATTTCTCAATCTTCCAAAGCGGACAGAATCTTTATTATGATCAGGACCATAATATGCATGCTGAAAAAATACATTGGTTGTATCTTCGGAATCAAAATATTCCTTTGTATGCCCCTGCCAGTCGAATGAATATATGACACCAGCAAAAGGTTTGAATATAGTGGGAGTAACTGTTCTGGCTTCTTCTCCTTCTTTACCTTCAATGATAACAGGTTCGGCATTGGGGTCATCAACAAACCGTCCGATACGGTATTCCCCTGTTGCGAAAGCATGATAATTGCCGAATTCCGATCTGACGGATGTGAGGTTCACCTTCAGGTAATCAGTTTCAGGCTCATTCAGTAAATCGGCATCCTCATGAAGCCCTCCGTTTTCATTGTTTACAATACTGTTACTGATAAATCCGCCGTGTATATTCAGCCTATCTTTTGTATAGCTTGAGTACAGTGTCACAAAATTATTTTTGGTAGCCTGGCTTTGGTATTGTCCGGCAGAACGGGCCTGGTCGAACCGGAAGGTAAAATTAAGGTAAGGATTTACATTTTGTGAATGCAACACATTAAACCTGGTTTCATTTTTACGAGAGCGGTGTTCGCTTTGGGTAAAATCAAGCAGGGTATATGGGGTACGGGTATTATAGAACATAACCTTTCCTGGAGTCAGTAAATATGCTTCGCGGGTTTGGAGAAAAAAGAAGTCGACACTGGGGGTACGGTTAAAGAAATCATTGTCAAGATATGGTGATCCATAATTGCCAAGATATGCGGCAGTGAGTGATTCTTGGAACACAGGGTGATAGACGTGGTAGTAATTCATGGAAGTATCGAGCCTGGCAGAGTCAAGGAAAGCTCCGTAGCCGGTCAGGTTCCATCCTTCAATCAGGGGTTTGATTCTGCGTTCCGGTGTGGATGCAGGTTGTTGCGCCTGCCCCATTCCTCTGGGTGGTGTTGTCTGAGAAAGAGCTACACCCGGAAGAAGTAAAAACACACACCAAAAAATTAAGAAAATAAAGTTGCGCATAGTAAAGAGCAAAAAGCTGAAGCAAAACTAAAAAAAGCGTTGGAAAGGAAGGTATATCTGCATGATTTTTCACCAAAATTAACAGGAGAAGGGTAGATATTAAAAAAGCCCGTGCTCAGATGAACACGGGCTTTGGATAAATCCGGCAGCGGCCTACTCTCCCACTTTTACGCAGTACCATCGGCGCTGGCGGGCTTAACTTCTCTGTTCGGAATGGGAAGACCTGCCTGCCGGTAGGCAGGGGTGGTGCCCCGCCGCTATAGCTACAAATAGTAATTCCCATTACATACCGATTTAAAAAGAAAAATCGTATTAACAGGGTAATAAAAAAATAAAAAAGCCCGTGCTCAGATGAACACGGGCTTTGGATAAATCCGGCAGCGGCCT
>OBJA01000518.1_pt1 | contig 32934 bp, 31 predicted proteins | sample 1519751 | NCBI WGS metagenome assembly OBJA01 (sample SAMEA3881238, study PRJEB22517) | soil metagenome | biome: lake sediment; feature: soda lake sediment; material: sediment, water from around vicinity | place: India | collected 2013-12-23 | depth 3 m
TTCCGTGATGCTTCGAAGAATGAACCGAACCCTACCGGCAGGTAGGGTTTTAGAGTGTTTCTAAATCTCAGCCCAGGGTTTTAACCCTGGGTGGACAGTTCTACAAACGAAGCGAAGGTTATTTTCTAAGTAGTCGCCCACCCCAGCGAGCTGGGGCACGTGAAAGGATGAAAATGGGGAGACCTCTCTCTTGCTCTCCCCTAACAGGGGAGAGTAACCTAAAGCCTTTGGTGGTAAGGGATTGTGTCGATTTATGGGGTTAGATTTAGATGTATTTTCTAAGTAGATAGCTACAGGATGTGACATATGAATATCAACGTATACTCCATAACAAAATGCCAAAATATCATCAATTACTGATAGTTTGAACATAATATAAAATGTGCCCTGTGGGGTATCAATAAAGCGGAAAGGGTGTTCATTATGGGTACAGCAGCGATTGGACGAACCAATCCGTATTTACTCTTCCTTATCCTTATCCTGTTAGTATTGGGCGCTTGCATGGGACTTTGCTAAATTGAATCAATGCAATATGTATTGTTAAGCAGATTGCCAGCCCAAATTGACTTAGGGGAGGCATTTTCATGGGGGCTATTGGAACCGGTGGGTTACTACCGATCATTGTGCTGATCATCGTCATTTCAGCTCTCTTTGGTGGAATGGGTCTATTCTAGGGGTTAGGAGCGGGTTGTTTACCCGCTCTTTCCCTCGTAAATGGACTGGATTGCTCGGGTGTTGGATGGATTGACAAAGAAAGGGTTGGCATATATACTTATGGATGCAAAGTTTAATATGGTTTAACATGGGAGGGAATATTTTGAAACATATTCAACCGATCGTTGTGACCGACTTGCAAAAGACCGTTAAGACCGGCGGTTGCGGCAAGTGCGCCAACTCCTGCCAATCGGCCTGCAAGACTTCTTGCACCGTGGGAAACCAAGTTTGTGAGAAATAACAATGTTTTGGCCCGGATTACCGGGTCATTTCACTTTATATGAATGTGTATTTGCGATAAAGTCGTGAAAAAAGCTCTAGGGGGATTTCCGCGATGAATTGGCATGTTTTTTCCGTCTTGGACCGCTGGTTTCTCTTTGATACACCATCTAACTCACTTTTTTCCATCGATGAGCCAACCTACCGGGTTCTATATGCCCGGGAGACAGGAACCACCGGGCCGGTAATGATGGATGAAGAGATGCGGTTGGAGATCGAAAGGGAGATTGAAGCACTTCATGAATCCGGTTATTTGGTGGAGCGTGATCCATTCTTGGCCAATCCATCGTTTGATCTCAAGCCTTACCTCAAGGCTCTTTGCCTTCATCTAGCCCACGACTGTCAGTTGCGCTGTGCCTACTGTTTTGCAGGGGGCGGAGCTTTCGGCGGCGATCGAAGTTTGATGTCGCCAGCGGTGGGACGGGCTGCCATTGACTTCCTAATTAATGAATCGGGGGACAGGGAACATCTCGAGGTGGACTTCTTTGGAGGCGAACCATTACTCAACCGAGAATTAATGCTGGATTTGGTCGTTTACGGGGAAGAGCGGGCGCGAAGCACAGGGAAGACGTTGCACTTTACACTGACCACCAACACATTGGGGCTGGATCGGGAACTCTTGGATTTTCTGCGGGAGCATAGGATGGGATTGGTGCTCAGCTTGGATGGCCGGCCCGAGATCAATGACCGAATGCGGGGGAAGGGGACCCACGATCGGATCGTTGATAGGATTTTGGAAGTTGTTAAAGACTATCCGGAGCTTAACTATTACGTGCGGGGAACATATACCCGCCATAATCTTGATTTCAGTGAAGATGTCCGCCATTTGCACGGAATGGGGATCACCTCCATCTCGGTGGAACCGGTGGTTTGCGATCTGTCACTGCCCTTTGCCATTCGTCAAGAGGATCTGCCGGCCATTACGGCGGAATATCATCGGTTGGCAGCTTATTGCCGGGACTGTGCGGAGCAGGGGATACCTTTGAGATTCTTCCACTTTCAAGTCGACTTGGAGAAGTCGCCATGTTTACCCAAGCGCCTTTTGGGGTGTGGCGCGGGTTTCGACTATTTGGCAGTGACTCCCCAGGGGGATCTTTTCCCCTGCCACCAATTCGTTGGTGAAGCGCCATACCATATCGGAAATGTCTTCGATGGTGTTCTCCGGCCCGAGGTTCGAGAGGCCTTTGGTGAAGCCCGGCTCTACCATAAGGAAGGGTGCGGCACGTGTTGGGCACGGTATTACTGCAGCGGAGGCTGCCATGCCAATGCGCATTTTGCCAATGGAGATATCCTTAAGCCCGATGGATTGGCCTGTGATTTGCTGAAGGTCCGATTGGAATGCGCTTTGGGGTTGAAGGGGATTGCGATGGAACGGGATGGGGCAGCGGGATAACAGGTCAATATTTTGCGGCTATGCTTAATCGACAAGAGGCTATCATTGAGTGACAGCCTCTTGTATTTTGGAAGACCGGAATATTTATTGCCTATAGGGCAATAAATCGGATTGTGGGCGGTTATTGATTAAAAAGTGTAGATGACGCCGAGGTAGAGTCCGTCGAAGACATGATCGACATCGAGATCGAAATTGGGCAAAAGCCAACCGGTATAGTTGACTTCATATCCTGCCCATATCCGTCGGTAGCCAGCATTTGCAGCCCAGTTCTTGGTGAATTGATACCTTCCTTCGAGAACCAGCTGTCGATAGTAAGCGTCACTGGCGTCAACGACCGGTTTCCAATCCATCCAGCCTTCTAGGAACGTCGCATCAAAGCTTCCGTCCGCACTGATCATGACATTGTAACCTAGAGAGAGGCTAAATTTTTCGGTGGGTTTATAGACGGATTTTATTCCGAGGGTGAGCCCGTCGATCTCCGCGTCGTAATTGAATAAATTATGATGGATGACGGCTCCATCCTCGCTGAATTTGGTATAGCCAATGACACCTCCGAGAGAGAATTTGTCGGTGAAGGGATGAAGGTAGCCGACTTCAATGTTGAAAATGTCAAATTCGCCATCGAGTAAGAGACTATTGCTAAAGTCGCCCCAGGTATAGTCGGCCCCGATCCACCAGCGTGGAGTGAACCAATACTTGGCAAAGACCGATGCCGCGCTGCCGGAATCGCCGGTAGAGATTTCTCCCAGACCATCGATACCCAACGTCAAATCGCTGTTGAGCTGTTGGTAATTGAGACCCAGCTCCAGGTCTCCGGCGATACTTGCTGTCGATACACCGATGAGAAACAAAAGACTGAGGAAGAAGATCCCTAGAATACGTTTCATGACTTTTCTGTTGACCTCCTCTATTTTATTTGTGTGGAGGATTATATCTCTCCACCTTCGTATTAGATCTATTTTTGATTTGGCAAAATATGAAAGGTGATTGAGGGAGACAATATGTTATCATCCATAAGATGTGTAATCACCATGATTCCCTGCATCGTTTATTTAGAAAACATGAAGGATTTGCCATATCCGAAACGAATTAAATGGAGCGAGGTGGTATTCCATGGCGGAGATGAGGCCTCCGGTCTATACCGGGGAGAATGTTACGGTGATGATCAGCGGATATGCCAATGAGGGAGAAGGTGTCGGGCGCTATCAAGGCTTTACCATCTTTGTTCCGGAGGCATTGGAGGGTGAAGAGGTCGAAACCCAGATCGAACTCGTGAAGAAAAACTATGCCCGCGGGCGTTTGCTGCGCGTGCTTAAACCATCGAAGGAACGGGTGGCCCCCAATTGTGGACTTTATCGTCAATGCGGCGGTTGTCAACTGCTGCATCAGAGTTATAAGGGACAGTTGAAACTGAAGGAGAATCGTGTCCGGGATACATTGGCGCGAATCGGTGGTTTGCGCCATGTCCTTGTTCACCCGGTGATCGGCATGGAGAAACCATGGTATTACCGGAATAAAGTGCAGTATCCCTTTGGGATGGAGAATAACCAGGCGGTGGTGGGGTGTTTCCGGAAGGGCTCACATCAGGTGGTGCCGACGGAGGAATGCGCCATTCAGCACGATTTGAACAGCCGGGTCATGATGGGCGTGCGGGACATTGTCCGGGAGATGGAGTTAACCATCTATAATGAATGGTCCAATACGGGCCTTCTCCGTTATGTGTTGGTGAAGAATGCCTTTGGCACGGGCGAGGTCATGGTGGTGCTGGTGACCAGCAGTCCGGATTTTCCCGAGGGCAAAGAGCTGGGGCAGCGGCTTGTGGAGGCCTTCCCGGAAGTGAAGAGTGTGGTGCAGAATATCAACACCACCACGGGCAATGCGGTCTTGGGCAAGGAGAATAAACTGCTCTGGGGCGAGTCGACCATCAAGGATCGCCTGGGCGACCTGGAGTTTATGATCTCCGCCAACTCGTTCTTTCAGGTCAACCCCGCTCAGACGGAGACGCTCTATGCCAAAGCCGTGGAGTATGCCGGCCTGACCGGCGGTGAACGGGTGCTCGACGCTTACTGCGGCGTGGGGAGCCTGACGCTTTTTCTGGCGAAGCAAGCCCGGGAGGTCTTTGGCATCGAAGCGGTGGATGCGGCGATTCACGACGCGGAGGAGAATGCGAAGAACAATGGGATCGATAACGTCCGGTTCATCGTGGGACGAACGGAGAAGGCCCTGCCCAAGCTGACGGCCATCGGTCTCCGGTTCGATGTGGTCGTCGTCGACCCGCCCCGGGCCGGTTGCGATCCGGAGGTCCTGAAGACCTTTGCGAAGGTTGGGGTGGAGCGAATTGTCTATGTGAGCTGCAATCCCAGTACGTTGGCGAGGGATCTGAAGGTCTTGGAGGAGCTGGGGTACGAGACCAAGGAAGTGCAGCCGGTGGATATGTTTCCGCATACATATCACATCGAGTGCGTGGCGAGGGTGGAGAAGAAGGGAAAAGAATAAAGAGAGTTTATTAATTTGCCTGGACGGAGTCCAGGTTTCTTTTATTAGTGATCACTGTTTGTCCAAAAAATAACTGCTAATGTAAGTTGCAAAAGGAATAAGGAAGGGTATATGCAGTTTTCGTCGAATTGAAAGGAACGTAAGAAGGAGGTCTATCTTGCGTGTTGCCACTCATAAGTTTATTTTGTGGACCGGGAGGTTTTGACGAAGGGTTCAAAAAAGCTGGTTTTACTACGTTATTGGCAATTGATAACGATTTATCATCAATTAAAACTCATAGAGCTAACCATCCAGAAGCACAAGCTGAACTCATCGACTTACTCCAACCAGATGTTGAAAACAAAATTCTACAGATGTGGAAAGGCCGCACCAATCAAGCTCCTCTTGGAGTGATAGGTGGGCCACCTTGTCAGACATTTTCAATATCTTCTTCTTATAATCTCATACAGAAGGCTCTTGACCCGAGAAACTCACTGCCCGAAAGTTATAGTCGAATACTAAAATGCATTAATGCAGAGTATAATATAGATTTCTTTATTATGGAGAATGTACCAGGTTTAAAAAATCGAAGAAGTAATCACAAGTTTGAACGATTCAAAGAGTTATTCCAACTTGCTGGGTTCAACGTATTTGAAGGCACCCTAAATGCAGTCAATTTCGGTGTACCTCAATATAGAGAGCGTATATTTGTAGTAGGATTAAATGCCAAAAAATATCCGGGAAAGACATTTCAATTTCCAACTGGAGACAATAACGTTGTGACAGTAAAGGATGTAATTTACGGGCTGCCCGAACCAGATTATTTTAACAGGAAGACTAAAATATGCGGATCAACTTTGCATCCTAATCATTGGACAATGAATCCAGTTTCTCCTAAATGGGCAAATGGGGAAATTGCGACCAAAACAACAGGACGGTCGTTTCGACCATTGAAATGGCTTGACCCTAGTTGTACAATTGCATTTGGAAATAGAGAGGCTAATCCACATCCAGATTGCAAACGAAGATTGAGTGTTTTTGAGGCAATGCTACTGCAAGGTTTTACAAAAGACTATGTACTTCTTGGAACTTTAAGTTCCCAATATCGTATGATATCTGAGGTAGTTGCACCTCCTGTTGCAAAGGCATTGGCGGAATCAATTTGCTCACAATTAGGTTATTATAAGTAGTACCTGTATAACCAATCTAATATCGACATTATACTAAGGTTATGAATGCATCAGTTTGTTGGACGGTTTTTCCGTATACGGAGAGGGAGGGATTTCAATGAACCTCGAAGATCCCAAAACTGAAAAGACGAAAGAGCTTTTAGCCAGATTAGAAAATGCTGATGTAAACACTGCTATTGATACTAATCTTTATACATCAGATCGTGTTTTAGCTCGTATCACTGACGGTATTTATCGACTACCTTCATCAGCATTAAGAGAATTAATATGCAATGCATATGATGCGGATGCCACAAAAGTCGAAATTCAGACCAACCCACCGATCTTCGATGAAATTATAGTTCAAGATGATGGTAATGGATTAACTATAGAAGCTCTCGCGTATTTAATCCATAATATTGGTGGGAGCGCAAAAAGAACAAATAAAGGAACCACTATGAATGTGTGCTCTGAAAAAGATCCAACCCGGAGTCCGGGTGGGCGAAAGCTTATCGGGAAAATTGGAATTGGTCTATTTTCAGTATCACAACTAACAAAAACATTCCAAATAATTACAAAGAGACGCGGAGACAATTTTCGAACAATTGCCGATGTGGTTCTGAAAACCCACTCCGAAGAAGACTTAGTAGAAGGTGATGAATTTGTCACGGGGGATGTAAAGATATGGAAAGTACCGGCTGAAGATAAAGAAGGTCATGGTACAAGAATTCTTCTTCGTAGTATACTTCCCAAAACACGAGAGCATCTTCGAAGTCAGGAAATCTGGATGCGATGTTTTCCAAAGGAATACGAAAGCATGCAATCTTTAGATTTTACCGATGAAGCACAACCATCACAGCCCCCCAAATTTCACATTGGGAGAACCGATCGAACATCCCAAAATATTCTAACAGAAGCTTTACTTCCTTGGGACAACACAGTTAACAAACTAACTCCGAAAGAAAAAATGGCTGCATTAGTGGATGCGGTATATGATTTGCGTACAGAAATTGCGAAACCAAGTATAATGAAGTATTTTGACAATTACTTCCAAATGATTTGGACGCTCAGTCTATCTGTGCCTTTGGATTACGTTGATATACACCCTTTCGATTTAAGTGTAAAGAAGATGCAAGTTTTTCAGTTAAGTAACGAACTTTCTGGGCAAGCACAGGCAATTGTTGTAGAAGAGGATCAAAGTATTAGAGAACACTTTTCTTTATCTTCTCCAGAGCGAGGAGGGAATGTTTCGTTTAGCGTAATCATTGACGGTATTGAACTACTTCGGCCTATAAAATTCACTAACTTACCTAAAACGGCAAAAAGTAGATTAGGTAGCCTAATGTTTATAGGACATGCTGCACCAGACTTGTCTAAAGTTCCAAAGGAAATAAGGGGTGGAGATTTAGAGTTTGAGGCCTATTTTTTATGGAATAGCGTAATCGCTCCCAAAGAGCATGCAGGTATTCTAGTTCGTATTAATGATGCCTCAGGCACTACTTTTGATGAAAGTTTTATGAAGTACCCAATTTCAGAAATTGTTCGTACAAGTCAAGTTACAGCAGAAATATTTGTTAAGAAAGGATTAGACGCTGCACTCAATATTGACAGAGAATCATTTAACTTTTCACATCCCCATTACCAATATATAGCTGTTTGGGTGCATAATGCATTTCGTCAATTATCTAATAGGGAGAAAGAACTCTCAAGAATAGCAAGAGAACAAGCAAGAAAGACAGACCAAGATTGTCATAAATCTTTTTTTCGGGAAGTCGTGGATAGTATACCTTATCAGAATGAAAATAAGGCGACAGAAGTTGTCTTTACTGACGAGAAGGAACAGATTGATGAACTAAGGGTTCAAGGAACGCTGGCTTATAACCGTAGCGCTATTGTTTCACCGCAGGATAGTACTGTTGTGAATATGTCTCCTGAAGTTGAAGAGAAAGTAAAAGCTATTATTCAAATTCTAGATAGGATGAACGTTTTGGAAGTATTGTCCTATTCCCAACAACAAGAGCTTATTTCAAAAATCGCAACAATTATTTCAAGATAATAATGGGGTGAGGGAAACAATGACTGATATACTGTCGGTAGATATTTTCCCCGAAGAACCAAGACATCTTGATGTTCCATTAAAAAAAGAGTTTAAGCCGTGGCACAAGCCCCGAAAACAGTTTGTCCGCCGACATCAATGGCATAAGGAAGCTGATACGCTTATTAAAGAATTGATACCTCGCTTGCAGCGTGAAAATAGGCCGTTACGGTACTTTTCTTTACCTGGACAAGATATGCTTGACATAAGGATTCTAAGTGAACTTTGCGAAATATATGAGATTCAGATGAATATTCTTGGGTTTGATACAGCTGGAACAGAGGCGAATATTTCTTGGCATGAAGTAAGCAAATACATAAGCCCAACATCACTGATTTCTAAAAATAATATTTGTGAGCTAGCCTCGAAAACTAGTATTGCGTACAAAAAGATGACCCAAATTGGTCCTTTTGATATTGTAAATATCGATTTGTGTGATTCAGCAGCGTCGTTGGCCCAGAGTGTAGAGTACCATACTGCATTTACAAATCTACTGGAGTTTCAGGTTAATGAAAAAGTAGAGCCCTGGTTATTTTTTATAACTACACGCTGTGACAAACAATCAGTATGTGAAGAAGTTATGCGACAGTACCAATTAAATGTTAAAAGAAACGCTGAGCAGTCAACTACTTTTAAGAATCTACTAAGTTCATATGGTATTGTTTTTGATGAACAGAATAACATAGATAATATTATAAATACTTTTGTTCGTGCGCAATATTTCCCTGTTTGTTTTGGTAAGTGGTTATTGGGAGTATTATCATCTGTGCAAAATCGTTGGAATTTGACGATGTTGGATAGTTATTGGTATAAAGTACGCCCAAATGCTCTAGCTCCGGATATGTTATCGCTTGGGTTTATCCTGCGTCCTAATATTCAACGTTTATCCGATCCTACAGGTATAGCCGTAGTAGGTGATTCCACTGCTAACAATGAACCAAATGAAGAATATCAGGCAATATCGATTGTTGAAAAATCATTTGCCCTAGAAGATATCGATGAGATATTGCATTGTAAAGAAGAAATACGTCGAGCTATGATTGAAGAAAGTGCTACGCTAATGAATTCGGCAAGGTACAGTAAAGAAGATTACATCAGATGGGTTGAATCAGGCTGTTTATAATACTAATTCTTTATTTAGAAATTTGAAATTTGGGTTTTTTGAGGTAGTATCATTTTTAGAGTTTAAGTCATGGAACATACTTGATAGCTGAATTACATGCTGTTATTTTCTAATAAATGACTAACCCTCATAACAAAAGGACAAAGCAAGGCGGCCAACATGGCCGCTTTTGTCTATGCGCTTTTTATAGAATTGGGTGCATTTATCCATTTATCAAAAGGCTCTCGAAGTTTGATATGAACAATCTCTTGGTCGTTAACTGTGCTTCATATGAGCGAATGAGTATCATCCTAAGTTATTATTAGTGCTTCTATCAGGATTTGAAACCGGGGTAGCGATCCCGTTGATAATACGTACATGATAGTTGTCGTAGTTGTTCTGCCGAATTTCCCTTACCAATTGGGATCTAGACATTTCACTGCCAGTATAGTTGTCCCGAAACACTTGGTTTCGTCCAGAGTCACTCTCGTTTGTTACGGAAATTCTTTTACCCAATGGACTCACCCCTTTCCTCCAATATATGGTATCCAATACAATCATAAAATACCGTATGTAGTATGTCCAAGAAAGAAATGGTTGACGAGAAATGGTTACGGTGAATAGAACAGGTGTTTGCTCTAGATCTCTCGTTTAATCATACAAATTCAGGGTTTTCCGTTAATTTTGAAGCCGTTGACCCCCGAAATATCTAGAATATGCTACGACCCCACGAGAATACCCTCATGGGCTCAGGAGATGTATCAGGAATTGTGGGGGGGTTGAAATTGGCTGATTGGTGAATTAGGCGCCAATCTGCCGGTCTGAATTCCGCATACGTATCACATCGAGTGCGTAGTTCGGGTGGAAAGGAAACACAGTTCAAAGTAACTATATAATTATTGTGTCAGCAAATAAAACTGTGAAAGATACGATAGCAGCACTACAAAAGTAGTGCTGTTTACGGATATTACCCATGCACCGCTTTTTCCATGGAAGTAACCTACTATTGAATTAGTCGTGTTTAAATAGTACGATATTTTTTAGAACGTGAGCCAATATTTAGTGGTTTTTAATAGTCACTGGATATTGGCTTTTTATTTAACATCAGAAAAGGGGTACTTAAATGTCAAGGAAAGTGTTGGTGTCGTGCTGTGTTTCAATTTTAGTTTTGTGCTCTGTGACACTCTTAGTATTTGCTGTTAACTTGAGGGGAAGCGGACAACAGGAGAAGCGGGTGCAAAGTGTCAGTAACCTTGATAAAAGTACCCAGGATGAAACAGAAGATATGGAAGGCACATCAGAGGGTGAAACCGGCAAGGACGATACTGAGAATACCCATGAAAAAGTGGTTTTTATTGGTGCAAGCAAGTTGAATGTCAGAGCAGACAGTCATGGGAAGAGCGAAGTGCTTGGAAGCTTAGCTAAGGGGAGAGAAGTCAAAGTAATTGAAGAAGTCAAAAATGGAGAAACGACCTGGTATAAGATTCAATTTAGGAATTCAGAACATAATAATGAAGGTTGGATTTTATCCCAATATACAGTTAAGGATATCAATGAACTTCTTACATCACCAAACCTTTTTGACGATAAGGATATGAATGATTATTTTACATCACCCACCCTTTTTGATGACAATACAGTTATTGCCTATTACGGCCACCCCAATTCGAAGATCATGGGAATTGTCGGACGTCATTCTAAGGAAGAGATTATATCTATGGTAAAAAAGACATCTAAAAAATACGACTCCCAAAACGGCAATAAAGGTGTCGTCCCAGCAATATACCTTGTTTATGGAACAGCTCAGCCTGGAGGCGAAATTATTACAATGAATTTTGATATGGTGATGTCTTATATCGAGTCAGCCTATAAAAATGGTGTGTTAATATATCTTGATCATCAAATAGGGAGATATTCTCCCATTGATGCAATGAATGAACTCTTGCCCTTTCTGAAATACCCCAATGTCCACCTGGCTCTTGATCCGGAATGGCGTACGGATAGGCCAATGAAAGAAGTGGGTCATTTAACTGCCGATGAACTTAATGAAATTCAAAAAACCATGCGTGAATATATTATTTCTAAAGACATTCGGGGTAAACGACAGCTTGTTTTTCATCAGTTTCTTGATAAGATGGTACATGATATTACAGCAGTATCCAGTGATTATGATCCAGTGTTGCTCGTGCATAATACATCGGGGTGGGGTCCTCCCTCATTAAAGATAGCAACCCATACCCGAAATGCCAAGGCAATAAATATACCATACAAAGGCTTTAAGTTATGGTATTTCTATTCGAATAGTCCAGGAGTCCACTATGATAATCCGCTAATGACCCCAGAGCAGGTTTTGAACCTTGATCCTAAGCCGGGACTTATTATTTATCAATAACATATGCGTCTCCAGAACTGGCTGGAAGTCCAGGGCTCTGCTGGCTAAAGAAAAACGGGCTGTTGCAAACGAACAAAAAAGTTCAGTTTTGCGACAGCCCGTTTTTTATTGACTAAGAAGGTTATAGAATGAAATTCAGTAGTCAACTTGACAATATTAGAATGTATATATACTATAGTCAGGCGTAACCGGCAGTCCCGGAAGGTGCGCTTGCCAATTTCTGCTTCTTCAGGAACGATAACTAGTTTCTTCTTCTCGTTCTTGCAAGGAAGCAGTTGCAGATTGGTACGTGTCAGCTATAGAATGGACAATTGCATGCACTCGTTTAAAGCTAATTACATGATTCGCAACTTAAAAGCGCGAATCCTTAACAAATGCAACTGAATATTGGTTGATATATTATCAGTTGTAGATATAATAAGTTAAAAGAGGTGATGACGTGAATTTTGGGTCAAATATACAATACCTAAGAATGATACATAAAAATATGACGCAGGAAGAACTTGCAAATCAATTAGGTGTTTCCAGGCAGACAATATCAAAATGGGAACTTAACCAGGGAAATCCCGAATTAAGTAAAATTAAGGAAATATGCTCATTATTTAATTGTAGTTCTGATGAGTTATTATTCGGGAATATTAAAATAGTAAATAAAGCTTACTCTGAAATTGAGATAGAAATTGTTGATGCTTTTGAATATATAAAATATACCGTTATTTCTACTGAGCCGGAAGATGATGCAATGAATAGAATCCGGCAGCTGGCTAAAGAACTTAACATTGATCATCCAAAGCTGATTGGTTGGGACTTTCGACATCTTTCTCAGGAACAAATCAATATATATCATATGCGCGGTTACACTGCAGCTCTAGTATTGCCAAATGGGATTGAAATCGATAAAAAAACCCTTGCTGTAGAGGAAAGAAAGGGTCATAATTATGTGACAATTTCAATTAAAAATCCAATGGATAATCCAGTTCATTTGATTTCAAATGCTTATAAATCGGTTTTTCAATATGTTCATGTCAACAGATATACCTATGATCATTTTGCTTTTGAAAGTCTTTTCCAAAAAGGTAACACAGAATACATGAAAATATATGTTGCGATTAAATAAGAAGGAGGGAGCTATGAAGGTTGGGGAACAATTAGTATTTGGTTACGTGATTATCATAATTCATCATTTAGCCAATGACACTAGAGGTGGCATTCGCCCGACTCTTAGGATAAAAAAGTGATAGAAGGAGACCTGAGAATGAACAAATATGAAGAGGGAATGAAAATACTGAATGAAAGATTCGGAAATGATAAAGACAATGTCATTTCGTTGGCGACAATCTCACTGGAACATGGTCCAGATGGTAATTCACGACCTTGCGTTCGTGATGTGGATGCTTATTATGAGGACGGAGTATTCTACATCGTTACACACGCCCAATCTAATAAGGTAAAGCAAATAACGATTAATCCGGAAGTGTCTATTTCAGTTCATTTCGAAGATTTTTTCAGTAGTGGAGTAGGAAAAAATTTAGGATGGGTGTTGAATCCGGACAATGCACAATTAAGAAATAAATTACGTCATGTCTTTAAAGAATGGTATGATTTTGCTAACAATGAGAATGATGAGAATTGTTGCTTTTTAGCTATCTATATGACAAAAGGCACACTTAGAATTGATCATGGGGCAATGTTTTATCACTTTGATTTTGAAAATAAGACTGCAATATGAGCCAGTTTGTAAATTAGAGAAAATATCGCAACAATAAAAGGCGGGAAATTTGCGATTTACCGATTTGAGGGGGAGGCAAAAGATATATTCCGTACACTTCAAGGATCTTCACTGTTTGGTCTCCAAAAGCGGTTATGACATGGTCGGGGACCACATCGAGTGCGTGGCGAGGGTGGAAAGGAAACACACACAAGATATTGTATGAGGTTGCCACCTATGAAAATGGCAGTTGAAGCTAAAAGGAGAATAATTTAGTCTCTCAACAAACCGCCTTCCGGCGGTTTTGTTGCGTTTTATCCTCTCACCGAGGCTATTCTTAAGCAGGAATTCTTCATTGACTCTCACATTATGTGAGGGTTTATACTTTAGAAGAGCGGAGAGCCGGAGTTTCTTTGTTGGAAGATTTATGCCTGTAGGGCAATGAATTTGATCAGGGTTACTCACATATGAACACATAGGATTACTGTATCGGCTGGTGCCCACAAAAAGCCATTCGTCTTGGCAGGATTGGCCCGCAAAAAAGAGAAGCATAACGATGTCTGGGTATTAAGGATGTTAATGATCTATGAGAGCATTGGAGATGAACTCACGTGTTGAGAATAGGTGATTTTTCTAAGATTGCAAGGGTTTCCGTGCGAATGCTTCGACATTACGACCAGATCGGGCTCCTTAAACCCGCTAATATTGATGCAGTATCGGGGTATCGAAGTTATTCCGTCGACCAATTGCCTCGATTAAACCGTATCCTCTTCTTAAAGGATCTGGGGTTTTCTTTGAATGAAATCGTTGAGCTCATCGACGATAACATTTCTGTTGAAGATATGAAAACGATGTTGAAAAAACGCCAAAACGATCTTGAAAATCAAATCAGCATTGCTCAACTAAACCTAAAAACAGTGATGGATAGACTTCGTATAATCGAAGATGAACATGAAATACCGAAGTATGATATTGCAGTGAAAAGCACGGAGAGTTTCTCCGCGGTCACGATACGGGATATTGTTCCCGATATGAAGGAGATTGGGACATACTGCCATGCTATGTATGTAAAATTATATAATGGGCTTAAGCTATTGAAGATTCCAGCCGTTGGTCCAGAGATAACCTTTTATTATCATGAGGAATACTGTGAAACCGATTTGGACACGGAAGTCGGTATTGTTATTCAAGGAAGCCCGCTTGAAGTGGAGAAAATTCAGGGTTCCGAACTGACTTACCGAAAACTAGCGGCTGAGGATAGAGTCGCCTCGCTGGTTTATACCGGTTCTTGTTTGGGTATGGAAGAAGCTATCATTGAGTTGCTTACATGGATCGGCGCGAACGGCTGGGAGATTGTGGGGGAGCTTAGAGCGATCCATCGTTCGGGACCTACATATATCGATGGTCAACTGCAGGATCCCACGGTGGTTGAATTACAAATCCCCATAAAGAGACGATAAACGGCTATATTCCTTCGCTTGACTGGCATTTTATCTTACCAATGTTTATCCATCATTGTAATTGAAAGCTAATAGGCGACGGTAACGATAGGAAAGTGAGAGGTGCTTATGAAAGCTGTTGTTATCAATCAATTCGGTTCACCCGATGTTTTAGAGCTGACGAAGAATCACCCCGAACCTACTCTCAGCGATAACCAGGTTCTGATCAAGGTCCATGCAGCCGGGGTTAATCCTTTGGATTTAAATATCAGGAAAGGAAAACTGAAGCTTATTCTGGGTTCTAAATTCCCCATTGTTCTTGGAAATGACGCTTCTGGGATTGTTGTTCGATGTGGAACGAAGGTAACAAAGTTCAGAGAAGGCGACGCTGTCTATGGCATGGTTGATTCCAATCCATCCTTCTCACACACGGGTTTTGCAAAAAGCGGTTCTTATGCAGAATATGCGGTAACACGCGAAGATACGCTGGCGCTTAAGCCGCCATCATTATCCTTTGAAGAAGCCGCTTCCCTGCCGCTGTGCAGTTTAACCGCGTATCAAACCTTGGTCTACAAGGCCCAGGTTAAACCCGGGCAAAAAGTATTGATCCATGGCGCTTCAGGCGGCGTTGGGATCTTTGCCTTACAAATTGCAAAAAATCTTGGAGCGGAGGTTTATGCGGTTTGTAGCAGTCAAAATGTGGATCTTGTAAAAAGCTTTGGCGCCGATCGGATCATTGATTATCGAACGGTGGATGTCAAAAGAATCCATGAAAAATTTGATGTCGTCTACGATATTGCATTGACGCTCCCATATGCCCACTGCAAGAATCTTCTAACCCCCAAAGGAATCTTCATATCTAATTTGGCGAATCCCATCAATGTATTGCTCTTTCCCATCTTTGAAGACATGAGCTTTTCTAAAAGAAAGCAATTTGCCTGGGTCAGGCCTACGGGAGCTGATTTGTCACAAATCAATGAATGGGTTGAAGCGGGAAGGATACGGACGTTTATCGATAAAGTATACTCACTCAATGAAGTACGCGCTGCCCACGATGATCTTGAAGCGAGACGTACACGGGGTAAATTGGTTATAGGAATGGAATGAGAGCTGGGAGGGTAAACGGATTGCTAAACGAGCAGCTTGGAATCTACACGATCTTTTACTATATTTGAGGTTATAGAATACTTTCCAATATTTACCAATTAAGAATTGTTTGCTAAAAATCAGTTTTCTTGGACGGGAGGCTCAACCATAGGACAATACTGTGTTCAGCAACTTCAATCCATTATGATTGGGCAATGAAAAAAATTAAAGCCCATATAAAGCTCATTAAATGGAGTGCTTATAAGCAGTGGGTAGAACGGGTAAAATATGGTAGAATTAGATAAAACAACTTATTTAGGGAGTGTTGAAATGCATCGAAGAAGCCTCTTGCTTTTGATCCTAATTTTACTTGTTGCACTAACTTCTACTGTCTTTGCCAATACAGATATTGAAGGTGGCAAAGACCACTCCATCTTTACCCGGATGCCCAATTATTTTATCATTGATTACGTGGAAAAAGATTACGATCAGTATCGTTTTTTCGCGGGAGGAGATCAATACGAAACCGTTGAAGGAAAATTCTATTACATACATTATCGAATTAAGGAAGGGTTAAAATTCCCCTCAAGTCTTCAGATCGTTAGAAATTATACGAACGCAGCCAGATCCGGTGGAGGAAGGGTTTTAAGTAATAACGACCATGAAGCGGTGATCAAATTTGCAAAGGGCACTGATGAGACTTGGGTACATGTCTATTCGACCGACGACGGGATGTTTTACTCATTGACGATCGTGGAGAAAAAAGGAATGGATCAGGATGTGGTGGCGGATGCCGCCAGTATGCTTAAGGGATTAAATAACACGGGCAAAGTGGCGCTTTATGGCATCTATTTTGATACAGGAAAGTCGGATTTAAAGCCTCAGTCGGATGCGGCCCTTGCTGAGATCGCCAAACTCATGAAAGGGAATGCCCGTTTAAAACTGTATGTTGTTGGTCATACCGATAATGTTGGAAGGATCGAGGCCAATATGAAACTCTCGGATGATCGGGCAAAGGCTGTGGTAAAGGCCTTAACCAGTAAATATGGAATTGACCAAGCAAGATTAACGGGTTATGGCATGGGTCCGTTGGCGCCGGTGGCTTCTAATCGGACGGAAGAAGGACGCGCATTAAATCGGCGGGTCGAGTTGGTTGAGCAATAGAGGTTTATATAATTAGGATTATATTCATCGGCAGAAACCTGTTCAACGGTTTCTGCTTTTTTATTAAGTTGCAATTTGCGGTTTTTTATTAAACAAATGAAGAATCGTTGATTTTAGGTATTTTCGGTGGAGGAAAGAGGTAAATTACAGTAATGAGAGAAAACGTTGGAATATAGTTTCTTTTAAATATGCTGGAACCATAAAAAGGAGGACAAAGAGATGAATGAGAATAAGACCCTTGAAAACTTGATGGCGGCGTTTGCTGGAGAATCACAGGCGAACAGAAAGTACTTGGCATACGCAAAGAAGGCAGAGGCAGAAGGAAAAGCCAATGCGGCAAAGCTGTTTAAGGTTGCTGCCGATGCGGAAACACTTCATGCGCTCAAGGAATTCGAGTTGGCGGGGAAGATTGGTTTCACCAGTGAAAACCTTAAGGACGCCATGGCAGGAGAGACCCACGAATATAAAGAGATGTATCCTGAATTTTTAGAGACGGCCAATAAAGAGGGGAATAAGGCAGCTGCAATTGCTTTTACTTTTGCGATGAAGGCAGAAAAAGTACACGCAGATTTATACAAGGAAGCATTAGAAAACATCGATGAAACGGAAGAGGTTTTCTATTATCTCTGCCCTGTCTGCGGCAATATAGAAAAAACGCGCCCGGATAAATGTAACATTTGCGGCGTCTCCGGAGATAAATTTATCAAATACTAAAATCCATGGAGAAGAATTCGATGCAGGTGGTGCGATTGAAGTTAAGAAGAAATAGATAAACTGATAGTAAAGAATTTATATATTTTGAAAAAACCGCCGAAAGGCGGTTTTCATCGTTAGTGACCCAATATAGTGAGATGATTTTTGAGGCGAACCCGAAAAATCTTGTTCTCAATGAAGCCTTGATCGTTCCTGCGCTGGATTAATTGGAGGGTTTTAATTCATAATCTAGTAAAAAAGGGGTAATAATCATTTATAATGGCTTCAAATTTAATTTTTTAAGGACTGGTTTTATTGATTGACAAGAGTTATTACTACATAATCATTGCGGCCCTTATCGGAGGGGCTGCACTCGTGTTAATCCCTAAAGATAGGTTTAAAAAATACTTACTGTATGGATTGCTCTTTGGTGGGTTGGGGGATACCATCATAGTTCTCCTTTTTTCGAGAATCTTTCCTTTGTTTCAATACAAAAATATGGGCGTCTTTAATGTATTGGGCTTATTTTCCATCTGGACCCCCATAACTTGGACATTTGTATTTGCGATTTACTTTTACCTCTTACCGGTAAGGAAGGTCTTTTTGGTTCCCTACGTACTCACTTTTATCGGCTTTAATGTGGCTATGGGAATGGTAATGAGTGCATTAGGTTTGTTTGAATATCATAAACCTTACTATCAATATTTGGATTTGATCGATTTTTTTGCTTGGTTCATCATTGCGGCTTGGATATATATTAAAGCTGAGCGAATTGAGTTAAAGTAGCATTTATTCCTTTGGCCCAATATTTCCTCTGGTTCTGGACACCCGCAAGGGGAGTCTTTTTTTGATTTAAGTAAAAACGCAAAATAATTATTTTATGCCAAACTAAGAGGTGTAATGAGCTAAACCGGTCAGAAAACCCTAAGAAGAAGTCAAGTTTCGTGACGAGGTGGAGAGGAAAAGTGTAGAGGGAAAACGAAAACCGCCGAAAGGCGGTTTTTCTCTTAGAAGCCGGCTGCTTTGAACCCTTAACCGATAAGAAACGAGTTCCTTAAGATTTAGGCTTGACAATCGCCATGGTACCGTCCTTGTTATGTTTGATTTCTGTATATTTTACGCAACGTTTATTGTCGGCTCCGGATAAAGAGCTGTCGTGATAGAACAAATACCACTTGCCTTTATATTCGACAATGGAATGATGGGTCGTCCAACCTTGAACCGGCTCAAGTAATCTGCCTTTAAAGGTAAAGGGACCTTTCGGGTTTTTACTCACAGCATATACGATGTAATGGGTCGTGCCGGTGGAATAGGAGAGATAATAAGTGTCTTTGTACTTGTGAACCCATGCGCCTTCAAAAAATCTTCTGTTCTGATCACCGGCGACGATGGGACGACCGTTTGCGCCAACGATCGATATTTCTTGGGGCGTTTCTTTGAACGTCAGCATATCATCGCTTAATTCAGCGACTCTCGGACCCAGAGCTGGTTCAAAACTCAGAGGAGACAAGGCATCCGGATCATAGGTTCCATCCTGCCATTTCTCCAATTGTCCTCCCATGAGACCGCCAAAGTACATGTAAGCCCGATTGTCATCATCGACAAAAACAGCGGGATCCATGCTAAAGCTGCCAGGGATGTATTCCGGTTGAGGTGTGAAAGGACCGGAAGGGGATGGGCCGGTGGCAACTCCGATACGGAAGATGCCCTCTTTGTCCTTTGCCGGGAAGTAGAAGTAGTAAGTGTTATTCTTATAAGCCGCATCCGGTGCCCACAACTGTTTGCTCGCCCATGGAATGTCCTTCAGATGAAGCACTTGGCCATGGTCGACGACGGGAGAATTAAAATCGGTGATGGAAAGGACATGATAGTCTTTCATACCGAAATGATCGCCGTTGTTATTGGGAGGGGGGTTGTCTTCAAGATCATGGGAAGGGTAGATGTAGAGCTTCCCTTCAAATACATGCGCCGAAGGATCCGCGGTGTAGATGTGAGTCACTAAAGGTTCATTCGGCATTAGTCTTTTTTGCGCTGCACTAACAATAAAGCCACTTAAAAGGATCAACACAAAAATGACTGCCCCCAGAACAACAGGTTTGTTTCTCAATGTTGAGCATCTCCTTTTAGCCAAATATATCGTTATGAAAAAAGCTTTGAATGGGCTCTTTTCATAAAGACCTCCTTAGAAAATACCCTGTGTCGTCCACGTCAACTTACAATTTCATTGCTTCGCTTGCGTCAACGGTTGTTGACGTGGCCGACTACTTAGAAAATGCCTCTGGAGTACCCTCACCCCTAACCCCTCTCCCGATACATCGGGCGAGGGGAAAACGGCAAATCTGAAGGACAAAACATTAAGCTTATTAGTTTGGCAGTTTCCCTTCTCCCAAGGTGTTGGGAGAAGGGAAAGGGATGAGGGTTTGGCCCCATTTTCATCATTCCGTTGCCCCAGCCTTGCTGACGTGGCCGACTCCGAGATATAAGACTCATATTCAGAGAATTGAAACCGGTTCCATAAATATTTCATAGTATCCTATAGATATTATTCGTACATAGGGGCAATTTTAAGGAACTAATGAGTGAACTTTTTTAGAAGAGGTATTCCGCTGCCACCATATTAGAGTTTATATGTTTCTTTTAGCACTTAGCGTTTGAAGAAGGTTATCACTATAAACGTTTAGAATTTGTTTATAGCACAACGGGATGTGATTGTGTCAAGAAGAGCGTGAGTCCCGTTTCAACAAACTGAAGATGCGTCCGGCTTTCTTTTCTTATCTGCTTGTAATAATATATGGGTTAGTGAAGGGTAGTGTTGGAATTGTGAATATATCAAACAAGGATTATACAGGCCTTACTGAACAAGACAGATATATGGAATTTAGCAGAAGCATTATAAAAGGTGTGGAGATCAAGCTATGCCGAAACAACCCCCATGCTTATAAGCCCCATGTCCATCATGAACTTTCATTAGGATATATCATCGAAGGAACCACTGACTTAACGTTGAACGACAGGACGATTCATTATGAATCAGGCGATGGCGTCATTATACCACCATTGATGACTCATCGGTGTGCGCCGAATGATATCCATCATTGGGCATATGTTATGTTGTTCGTCGATCCCGGTTACTATGGCGATTTAGTAAGTTTTAGTCAAGCAGAGAAGTTAATAGACCATGAGGTCTCAAAATTAGTCGGCTTTATTGAACATTTACTAACGGAAAAGAACTCAGACACATTGGAAAACATACTGATCGATTTATTGCTGGAGTTTGGAGAAAAAGGCATTGCAGAAACTCGTGTTGCCAATATAAGTGACATCGTCAAAACCATCCATGATTATATATTAAATCACGTGAAAGATGAAATATCATTAGATAAGCTTCAGCAGATATCCGGGTTGAATAAGTTCTCGATCATCAGGAATTTTAAAAAGCTATATATGACCACACCTGCGGCGTACCATCTCCAATGTCGGGTTGCTGAAGCAAAGAGGTTATTGAGTAAGGGCGCAGACGCATTCGATATCTGTGAAGAATTGCGATTTTACGACCAAGCTCATTTGATTCGAGAATTTAAAAAAATGTATGGTGTTACGCCGGGGACATATATCGAGCAATTAAAGGGATAGTGTCAATTCTGTACAATACAGCTCCTTATCATTGAGCTAATCTAGACGTAGAAATGATAAGGAGTTTGTTTTATGAATAGAATTAAATTGGTGCTGGTCATGATTGTCTGGGGGAGCCTGGGTGTATTTACCCGATCGATTCCATTGTCCGCTTTAAGTTTAGCTTTTTTAAGAGCATTCATTGCACTGCCGATTATTTTTGCTGTCATGAAAATGAAAAAAGTGGATAAGGTGAGATGGCAACTTTTGACGCCGTATCTTATTTCCGGTATATTGCTCGGTTTTGGCTGGTTAACTTTGTTCTATGGGTTCAAGCATACAAGTATCTCATCGGCGGTTATCATCTACAATATGTGTCCGGTCTATGTCATGATATTAGCGCCACGGGTATTAAAAGAGACGATCTCAAAGATTCAAATTGCCGTAATTATCCTCTCGTTTCTTGGCCTTTCGATGATTGTTGGTCAAAACTTATCCGAGGGTTACGGAACCATGGGGCTGCTAATGAGTGCTGTTTCAGGGATGCTTTATGCAACCATTGTCCTGATTAATCGCAGCATAAAACTGAGGGTGGATAACCCAACGGCCACCTTTGTGCAGATACTCACGGCGATGCTTGTGTTGCTGCCCTTTGTATTGGTTGAGGGAAATATCTTTAAGGTTGCGGATCTGGATACCATGGCAATTCTATATACCGTTTTATTGGGTGTATTGCATACCGGTGTGGCTTATACGATGTTCTTTTCCCTTTACGCCCATATGAAATCGGTGGAAATCGTGTCCTATAGTTTTCTCGAGCCTTTATTCGGTGTTTTATTCAGTGTAGTCTTTGTTGGAGAGATATTAACTATCCCTCAGATTATGGGTGGAGTTTTGATTTTGGGTTCAACCTATGTTGGAGAAATGCTTAAGGATAGGAAATTAACGACAAAAAAGAATTCAACTCCAATGAGGTCGATCGATTAGAGAGGTAGAAAGAGCAAAGGGAAAGTGACCGCCGGAAGGCGGTTTGTGTTGTTTATATACGAAAACAAATTTCTGTAGATGTTGTATCTTGTTGAAGGACATCTGTGGAGTGCCAAGGTTGCCTACGTTTTACGTGTGCCCTGCGATGGCTCGCTTTCAATACCTTTGCCCTGGATGAATAGACATGCGATTTTCAGTTGCAAAAAAGAGAGGGTGATGGGGATAGTATCGCCCCTATGAAAGCGTAGGGGAGAAGAGACTTGAGGCGCAAAAGGCCGTGGATAAACTCGGAAAAAAAGATCCAACGATTGCACCTGTTGGTTATCAGCGGGAGAAAGCTGGCGAAGACACGGTGGGGCAAGGCTTGGAACAATAACTTGGAGAGTTATACAGACTATGAAAACCGCATCGATAGAGGACGGAGTTATGTTCGACATGGCGCGGTATTGGATTTAAAGATTGAGTCGGGCGTTATTAAAGCCCTAGTCCAGGTGGGTGGACAGATCGACAAACGAAGCGAAGGTTATTTTCTAAGTAGTCGGCCACCCCGGCGAGCTGGGGCACGTGAAAGGATGAAAATGGGTTGAATGAATGCCATATCTGTTCACCCAGCCATAAATGACTGGGCTGAGTTTGGGTACAGTCCAAAACCCCTACGGGGTTCCGTGATGCTTCGAAGAATGAACCGAACCCGGTCGCAAGACGGGTTTTAGAACGTCTTAATCTCAGCCCAGGGTTTTAACTCACACCTAGGATGGGTCAAAGTTTTCGTAGACATGGATGTCGAAAGAAAACCCTGGGTGGACAGATCGACAAACGAAGCGAAGGTTATTTTCTAAGTAGGGATGAAAATAAAATGGGATTTTGCAATATCATTCACCTGGTGTGAGCGATTAATTTCCAACTATCACCATAGTTTCTTTAGTTCGATAGATAGACCCTCAAATTCCGGATGTTCGACAGTATCGTCGTCTATTCCAGAGGCAACCCGGGCATAGACGCCGTCTCGGAGTGAAAAGCATTCAAGAGTTTTTTCTTCGGGACTCACAAGCCAGTAATGTTGGACCTGGGCTTTTTGGTATATCTCCATCTTTTGCAGTCGGTCCCTGCGCCCGCTAGTTGGAGAGAGCACCTCGACGAGGAGGGTCGGTGGGCCGTCGATGCGGGCATTTTTTACGATCTTTTTTTGCTCTCCCGACACGTAAAGCAGATCGGGTTGTAAGACATTGAAGTCACCAAAGGTAACGTCCAAAGGTGCGTTAAGAATCTCGCCTTCGGGATCCGTAGCCCAGAAATAGTCTTCCAGTATTCGTTGTAGGCGGCGGGAAACCCGTTGGTGGGGGACGTTCGGCGATGGCTCTTTGCATAACATACCGTCAAGCACTTCAAAATGATACCCGGGTTCCTCGGGTAGCTCTAGATAATCTTGATAGGTAAATCTCTTATTGGTGTCGGCGCTGTAATCGGCCGCCTTCTCCTTAACGCTTGAATCGGTTAGTGCATTAATGACATCGGTAAGGTTGTATCGGTATTGCTTATTGCCCAACTCAATCCAGGGGATTTTTTGTTCGCGAGTGTATCTCCAGATAGTATCGACAGAAAGGTCCAAAGCTTCGGCTACAGCTTGAGCGGTTACCCAATTCTTATCGCGGGTCATTTTCATCACCTCCGTTTCTATTATATCCAACGAATCAACAAATATCAACAATAGTAAACTAAAACAAATCATAATCAACGTCGACTTGTTACGTTAAAGAAAACCGCCTCACGGCGGTTTTCACGCTTATTCTCTCTGATTCATCTATCTTTCCTGCTTCCGCTCCTTTTTTACTGAGAGAATGAGCCGCTCCATCTCATCCAGGTAGTCCATTAACGCATTGACACCTTCGTCGGTAATCTCGACGGTGGTCTGAGGCTTGCTGTCCTCAAAACGTTTGGTGATGGTGATCAGACCAGCGCTCTGCAGATTCTTCAGTTGAACGGAGAGATTGCCGGAGGTTAGCTGCAAACGCTCCTGGAGTTCGGTGAAGTTCCGCTCTTTCTCGGCATCGCTTGCCAGGAGAGTCAGGATATGCAGCCTGGACGGTTCGTGAACTAGTTTATTCAGTTCGAGTCGGCAGGAGTCTTCTTCGAACATTCTTATAACTCCTTATCCGAACGATAGTTGATTAAGAGATAGACGCCGAAAACGAACATGCCCAGGCCGAAAATGACGGAGGTCCACAAAAGGGAAGCACGGGGATTCTGGATGATGAATGGGACAGAAACGACGCCCATGATCCAGGAATAACTGCCGAAAAAGAATAGATCGTGTAGAGAGATGAATGAACCCACAGTGCTCAACAGAATACCCACGCCAATGGCTAAAGTGGGGAGGATGAAATGGTAGTTTCCTTGCACAAGGAACAGGAAGACGAAGAATAATATGGTGAAGAACATCCCGGGATAGAGCCATAGAGCCTGCCGGGAGACGAGTCGAGCCAGGGTCTTTAGGACTGAAGGTTGAGAAACATGCCGCCGTGCGCTGTGGTATGCCGACAGTTTTCCCAGAGCGGAGAAGACGATGCCGCCGGAGATGATCAGAATCAGCCATAGTCTTACGTTTTCGGGGATCGCTGCATAATGGCCGTACTGCTTCAGATAGCTAGCGTATAGTAAGGGAACGATAGCGGCAACCGCTCCCGCGATCAAAAAAACCAGCTTAGACGCGGGAGTATAAAGCACCTGTCTAAAAAGGTAGGCGTTTTGCTTAATGGAGTCTTTGATTCGCCGGACATCCTCCAATAACCCACAGAGATCAAGATTTTCGTTATCCATAGCTGTTCCTCCTTTGTATAATAGACTAGTTTATATCATAAACCTATTTACATTATAGAATAATTGATCCATGCCGTCAATAGGCTTTGATTTAATTGATCCACGTCGATGTTTCATGTTCAACCCCAACCATTGGCGCGGCTTATCGCCTTTAACTGGGGTAATATTCAGAGATTAGAAAAAGGAGCTTTTCAATCTAATGAAAGTAGCTCCTTTCTATCCCGATTTTTTTGAGGCGTTTCGAGAGAGATTATTTGCTTAATAGTAAAGCGTTATCTGTCGACTTTTGCCCATATGCACGCCACATAGGTTAGCATTTATGATGGTGATGGTTTTCTTCGGGTTTCGTCACGTGAATTGTACCGAAGGGATGCTCAGGCGGTGCATAGATCGAGTACAATTTAAGCGGTACATTGCCTGTGTTGATTAGATTGTGCCACTTGCCCGCAGGTATCAGAATGGCATAATCATCAGCGACATAGCGTTGAAAATCCAAACAATCTTTACGATCACCCATTTGAATAAGACCTTGGCCTTCTTCTATCCGAATGAATTGATCATGGTCGCGGTGGATTTCTAAACCGATATCGTCTCCGGGATTGATGCTCATTAATGTGAGTTGTAAGTAGCGCCCAGTCCATAGAGCGATACGATAGTAGGGGTTTCGTTTCGTTGCTTCCTCAATGTTAAAAGCCAACGGTTCTCGCCCATAATCCTTAAGTTCAATGGGGTAACCGGTATGAGGAGGAGGGCATGGATAGGGATATGGGTTCCAGTCATAAGGGTAATGGTATGGGTTATTCATATCATACATATTGATCATCCCTTCATAGGCTTATAGGATATTATATTGACGGTGGGAGAAGATGTGCCTTTACACCAATACCCCGGCCTTATTGCCGGGGTATGGGTTGCTTTTTGGTTATATGAAGGTTATTAGACGAATAAGCCTGTGCTTCCAAGGACGAGAAGAATGAGGATGAGGAATAACAAGTAGGGATAATAGTTGCCAAAGACTCCACCGAGGAATCCACCTGCAGCAGTAGACATGGAGAATCCTCCCTTACATTAATTGCGTCCAATAATTACTGGACATCTCATCATATGAACCAAAAATCCAACAGTTGTTTGGATTATGTCTCTAATATTTAGGCTTAACACATGTTTGTATCATGGAAGGAGTTCCTTTCTCACGGCAGGGTTCACGTGGACCATGCAATGTTTCACTGATTCAAAGTGTTCCTCAATGGCATCGTGAGTCCGTTGAGCGATTTCATGGGCTGTCGTCAATGAATCGTTGCCGTTGGCGCTGATCTCAATATCGACATACATCTTAGCGCCGAACAGTCGGGTTTTTATCTGATCAATACCCAAAACACCTTCCTGTGATGCTACAATTCTCTTCATCGCCTCGACCGTGCTTTCGTCACAGGATTTGTCGATCATTTTGTTGATGGAATCGATGGAGATTTCAATGGCCACTTTTACAATGAAGATACAAATAATCAGACTTGCTATGGGGTCTAGGATGGGATATCCCTGCCTTGCACCGAAGATTCCAATAAAACTTCCTACCGAAGATAAGGCGTCGGAACGGTGGTGCCATGCATCGGCCATCATTGCGCCGGAAGCTATCTTTTTAGCGGCAAATCGCGTATACCAATACATGGCCTCCTTTGTAACAATAGAGATAATGGCGGCAATTAGCGCAAGTAATCCGGGGATGGTTAGCTCATTGTGGTTTCTGGATAAGATCTTCATCACACCGGTGTAGCCAATGCCTAAACCCGTTAAGCATAGAATGACCGCTAGAAAAATTGCCGCCACACATTCCAATCGTTCATGGCCGTAGGGATGGGTTTTGTCATCTTCTTTATTGGATATCTTAATCCCGGCTATGACCACGACGGTACTGAGTATATCTGACGAAGAGTGCACCGCATCCGAAACCATGGCCCCGGAATTTGCGAGAATACCCGCGAAGAATTTAAATGCAGAAAGTACGATATTGCTTATAATGCTAATCCCTGAAACCTTCAATGCAATCTGCTCATTAGTCGGTTTATTCATTGGAGCGCCTCCCAAGCATTCATTTCATGGTAAATTCAAGGGTTAGAGAAGCAAAAAGCACACCTGAAGAACATGTTACTGTCCCACAGATGTGCTAAACCACATATCTGCTGCCGCTCGATTCAAGCAGCCCGGCTCTATAAACCTTCAATCGGTTTATTGCCTGCTCAGTTTGGTCTGTTAAGTTGTGTTCAAACAATCCTAAACATCGTGCAGAGTAAAGAGAATGTTGTGATTTTATCATATGCTATTGTCTTTGTAAAGGTGCGGGAGTTGTGGCAATTGGGTTAATCAAAGACTTATTCCAGCTTAGCATTGGGATCAAGGGGTGCATACGAAGCAATGGGATTGGCCATATTCAATCCCGGTACATCCTTGGGTCCTTCGACTTCCTTTGGCCCTTTGAGAATGTGCTTTTCAATCACCTCTGCGAGGACATCTTTCTTTCCATTAGAATTTATCATAAGGATATTCGGCTTTTTCTTCAAAAGAATTCCTCCCTATCTCCTTTGGAGGTTCTCCAAGAACGATTAAGAATATGTCGACAAAATGGCATTTGGAGTTTGGAAGAGCAGCAGTCTAACCTTTATATGAAGGATGAAGGGATTAAAATGGTAAGTGGAGAATAATTAACTACGCTGTCAGATGAGGTGAATTCATGAAAATTGGCTTGATTCGTTGCCAACAGACGGAAGATTTATGCCCCGCCACCACCGATTTCAAGGTGATACAAAGCAAAAAGGGCGCATTTTCTGATGTAGATGAAAACATTGAGATTATCGGTGTGAATTCATGTGGCGGATGCCCTGGTAAAAAAGCAGTGGCCCGTGCAGCGGAGATGGTAAATCGCGGAGCGGATGCCATTGCCTTAGCTTCATGTATCACCAAAGGAAATCCCATCGGTTTTCCGTGCCCCCATGCGCATGAAATGAAAGAAGCGATTGTCAATAAGATTGGTAATAAGATTCGTATTTTCGATTTTACTCACTGAGATACGCAGACTTGTTTGAACTATTTAAAGGTAGGCCATAACTTAATAATCAGGGAAAGGCTGGTTTGAATGACCGGCAATAATCCACTTTCACCCTTTGCGCCTTTGCGTCTTTGCGAGAGAACTCGTCCCCTTCCTCCAAAGACCTTCTCCCAAGCCGCTGGGGTCTTTTTATTTCTCGCCAAGATCGCTAAGGACGCGAAGAAAATTAAATTAATTAATATCTAAACAAATCCTCTTTCACCCTTTGCGAGAGAACACCGTCCCTTCCCCCAAAGGCCTTCTCAACCGTTCCAACTCCTGTCTCCTGACTCCTGAATTCAGAATTCCGACTTCTAACTTTATTTCTTCGGGTTACTGACTCCTGCGTAATCTTAATAATCATATTTAATAATGAACTTCATCAATCATAGAATTGACAGAGAGAAGGATGGTGTGATACATTTATATCGCAAATCGTTATCGTGATACGATAACAATTGGTTGAAAGTTCTTAACATCCTAAAGCTGAAAGGATGGCTAATTATGATAAATGAACAGAACCTGGAAGACAAAAACAGGGTGCGTTGGGGAACCTTTTTAAGAGATGTATTCATCTGCTCATTGGGAGCTTATGGAGGACCTGAAGCCCACTACGGAGTTTTTACGGATCAGATGGTTATTAAAAAGGACTATCTCAAGGAAGAGGAACTCGTTGAACTCATCGGATTATGCAGCATTCTACCGGGACCGACGAGCACCCAAACGATCGTATCCATCGGTTATAAAATGGGTGGACCGGTGTTGGCCCTTCTTACCATGCTGGTTTGGGCCTTGCCCGTGCTTTTCGTCATGACGGCGCTTTCATTTATGTATCAATTCTTTAAAGATATGAATATATCCCAGGCCGGACTTCGTTACATCGGTCCAATGGCCGTAGGTTTTATCATTGTAGCCGCATTTCATATCGGTCGCAAAGTGGCAACGGACAAAATGACGATGGCATTATTGCTCTTTGGAGGGATAACCACTTACTTCATTCGCGAACCCTGGATCTTTCCACTAGTGCTCCTCATGGGTGGAGTCGTCGGTATCATTACCTCAAAAGAGAAAGAGCTATGGAACCGAGTAAGACTGAATCCACCTTGGGCATATTTGATTATTTTTGCGCTATTTGCCATAGGCAGTATAGCTCTTGCGGCGGTATGGAACCATCGGCTTGTCCATCTGTTTGAAAGCTTTTATCGCTACGGATACTTGGTTTTCGGCGGCGGGCAGGTCGTCGTGCCTGTTATGCATAGCGAGCTGGTGCAGGTCAATGGGTTCATGACAAACCAAGAGTTCTTGACGGGCTATGGTCTTGTCCAAGGACTGCCGGGACCGATGTTTAGTTTCAGTGCTTATGCAGGGGGAATGGCGGCCCGCGGCGGTAGCGCTTTGACCCAGGTCTTAGGATCCATGGCGGGAGGAATCGGGATCTTTCTGCCGGGGTTGCTCTTGATCTATTTTATCTACCCCATCTGGGAAAATCTTAAGAAAATAAAGGGGATCAAAATATCTTTAAGAGGAATCAATGCCGTTGCCGGTGGATTGATTTCTGTAGCAGCCGTAATCCTAATGCAAAAGAGTGGCTTTGCCATGGATAATTTTATTGTGACATTGATCACGATGATTCTATTATTGACAAAGAAGATTCCGGCGCCGTTTATTGTATTGCTGTCTCTCATTGCGGGGTTTATTTTCTGAATTGCGCAATTGAACAAGGTAAGTTATAATAATTCTATCTCAAATAATGGAGTTGAGTTTTTGACAAGCGTTGTTCTCCAGTAAATAATTCATTGACTTGCGGGACGGAAGCAGACTGGGTTTGGAGTCTTTGTTTGCTTGTGCTTTTTAGCAAGGAATTATTTAGAACAACGCTGATAGACGATACTCAATGAACCATAAGAATGGTCTATTGAGCTGTGAGGCATTGTTCTCACAGCTTTTTGTTTTCTTTAAGGGGGTGTTTATGAATTTAGAAGAGGGATCTAGAAAAGACTTACTAGTTTTTAAAACCAATCATCGGGTAATAGTCGGCCACGTCAACAACCGTTGACGCAAGCGAAGGGGTGAAAATTGTAAGTTGACGGGGACGACAAGGGTATTTTCTAGATAGCAATTAGGGTCCGAACTCATCCTCGTTCTCCTTCTCTTTGCGAAAGAGAAGGAGACGTAGAATATGCTTCGAAGTCTCTGGCATCGGGCCTTACGTCTAATTCCCATCTTGATTAGGCCTTTTTCCCTCTCTTTGGCAAAGAGAGGGAAACAAAAAGGGTGAGTTTGGACTACAAAGCCGAACCCAAATAGAAAGGCAGTTTTCAATCTGACGTGGACGACAAGGGCATTTTCTAGGTAGATCTTAATCTGAAGGAGGATATGAAAATGAAACAATGGTATGAAAGTCATTTTGAAAAATACGCAGAAAACTATGAGAACGAAAGCTATACTCAAGGAACCATCGGTGAATGTGATTATATCGAAAGGGAGCTTAATTACGACAAGACACTGAAAATCATCGATATCGGCTGCGGCACCGGGAGGCACTCCGTGGAGTTGTCAAAACGGGGATATGCGGTGACGGGTATTGATCTCTCCGATTCGATGCTGGAGAAAGCAAGGGAAAAGGCTCGAAGCAATCATTTAAATATCGATTTTCAGCGGCACGATGCGCGAAATTTACCGTTTGTCAACCAATTTGATGCCGCGATTATGCTTTGCGAAGGCGGATTTCCGTTGATGGAAACCGATGAAATGAATTATGAGATATTAAAGAATGTGACCAAGTCATTGAAGCCCAAAGCGAAGTTGATCTTTACAACACTGAATGGCTTGTTTCCTTTGTTTCATTCCATCAATGAATTCCATGAGTCAGGGGCAGAAGAAGGTAACGCAACATACAAAAGTACCCGTTTTGACTTAATGACTTTCCGCGACTACAACACCACCACGTTTACGGACGATAGTGGAGAGATCCATGAAATCCAGTGCAATGAACGGTACTATGTTCCCAGTGAGATTACATGGCTTCTAAAATCCCTGGGTTATACAACGATTGATATATTCGGTGCAAAACTTGGCGCTTTTTCTAGAGTAGATAAACTAAGGACCGAAGATTATGAGATGTTGGTTATCGCGGAGAAATAGGAGTAAGTTGTCAGAGTTATTGGGGTGGTGTAATTGACCTATGGCCTGATGGCGACGATCCTGACCCATTCTTCAGGAATGGTATACATGGATGGACTCTGGATGCTGGTCATCAGGGTCTGCGCAGGGTTTATCATGCTTGCGCAGACCCTTTGGCATTTGGGCTTTAAGCGTTATAAGAGCGCCAGAAGCTAAAGAAGGTTTTGTAGGGTGGGAAAGAGCGCTTACTGGCGTCCGTTCTTGGAGACGACGAGGGATACGTTTATAGAGGATTTGGGAATAAAATGTTGAATGGTAGACGATCATAGGTAATCTGATGCTTGATGGAGATAAAGCGGCAAATCAAGGGGAAAAAGAGGAAAGTGATAAAAGGTTATTAGAGTTTCTTAGGACATGGCGCCCCATTGAGATGAATTTAAACGATTGGGGAGTATGAATGAGCGAAGAACATACGTTTATTAAGCCAATGAATCAGGCCTTGCAAAAGGTTTTTCGGGAAGTCCTGTTTATTACGTTAAAAAGGCCAAGTCAGGGTTGGTTCGTTGTAAAAACCCTATATCGCCAATGGAAGGCGGCCCGTCGGAGACGGCAATGGCTGGAAAAGGGGATCCATGTCCCGCCGTATATGATCGCCAGTGTCACCGAAGGGTGCAACTTGCGGTGTAAAGGCTGTTACGCCCAAGCCCATTTACGTCCTGATACAAAGGCGGAGCTGACACTGGAGGACTGGGCCAAGATTTTTAGAGAATCTCAGGATCTGGGAACTTCCGTCGTGCTGTTGGCTGGAGGGGAACCGATGACCCGTGAAGGAATCGTGGATTTGGCTCAATCCTTCTGGAAAACCATCTTTCTGTTGTTTACCAATGGGCTGTTGATTGATGACAAAACGTTGCAGGGGCTCAAGAAGAAGAAGAACGTAATACCGATCATAAGCTTAGAAGGCCCAGCGTCGGAGACCGATGATCGTCGTGGGAAAGGAGTCTTCCAAAATGTGCGGAAGGTCATCAAGCAATTCGATGAAGAAGGCATCTTCTATGGTGTATCGATGACGGTGACGCGGGAGAATCTTTCAACGGTGACCGACGGTTCGTTTATTGAATCTCTGCGAAACGATGGTTGCCGCCTGTTTTTCTTGATCGAATATGTTCCGGTTAAAGAGGGAACCGATGACTTGGTTCTGACTGATATTCAAGAACAAGAGCTTGAAAAAACAGCTCGTAACTTGAGTAAAAGATTCAAAAGCCTGTTTATCGTCTTCCCCGGTGATGAGAAGCATTTCGGTGGATGCCTGGCGGCGGGCCGCGGTTTTATTCATATTAACTCCGTCGGTGGATTGGAACCCTGCCCCTTCGCGCCGTTTTCCGATGTTAATTTGAAGGATGTGTCGTTGCAAGTGGCTCTACAATCCAAGTTTCTCAAGTTAATACGGGATGACCATGGTAAGCTCACCGAGACGCAGGGTGGGTGCGCTTTGTGGACGCATCGGGATTGGGTAAGAGAGACCCTCCATCAGTGTAACGTTGAGTGAAGAAGGGTAGCCAGCCACGTCAGCGGGCTGGGGCACGTGAAAGGATGAAAATGGG
>OBJA01000519.1_pt1 | contig 32928 bp, 29 predicted proteins | sample 1519751 | NCBI WGS metagenome assembly OBJA01 (sample SAMEA3881238, study PRJEB22517) | soil metagenome | biome: lake sediment; feature: soda lake sediment; material: sediment, water from around vicinity | place: India | collected 2013-12-23 | depth 3 m
TCTTACGCAAAAAGGCGGGCGCTCACTTCCTCTTTTCTTATCCCGAACTCAGGTTAGGTTACCGTTACCGGGTGCAGAAGCCGGAGCCCTTTCTGGAAAAGCTTTTGTATCTCGCGTATAATTGATCATAGCGGTGCAGGGTCAGCCTTGAGCCGCTTTTTTCTATCCGTCTGCATCGTATTACAAATTATTGGGGAGTTCTGTGTCTAACCGTCCGCGTGCTGTACTCGTTCTGGCTGATGGTACTGTTTTTCACGGAGAGTCGATCGGTGCAGAAGGTATTACTGTCGGTGAAGTGGCTTTCAATACGGCCATGACCGGTTACCAGGAAATTCTCACTGACCCTTCTTACTGCCGTCAGATCGTTACACTGACTTATCCGCATATCGGTAATACCGGTGTGAATGACGAGGATATCGAATCAACTACGGCCTCCAGGACCATTCATGCGGCAGGGCTGGTGGTTCGTGATCTATCACTCGTCACCAGCAGCTGGCGTAGTCGTCATACGTTACCAGATTTTCTTAAACAGCATGATGTGCCGGCAATTGCCGGGATTGATACACGCAAACTTACACGTATCCTGAGAATGAAGGGCGCACAGGCAGGTTGTGTCATGACTGGCCATGTCGATGAAACCGAAGCATTACGGCAGGCGCAGGCATTTCCCGGTCTGACGGGAATGGATCTGGCGCAAGTGGTCAGTTGCAGTCAGCCATGGGAATTCAGTGAAGGCATGTGGTCGCCAGAAACAGGTTATCAAGCTGCGGGCGAGAGCTACTGCCGGGTTGCTGTGCTGGATTTTGGTGTCAAGCGTACGATTCTGCGCAAGCTGGTCGAGCATGGCTGTCATGTTACCGTTTATCCCGCTCGGACAGGGATTGATGAAATTCTTGCCGCTCGGCCTGATGGTGTGCTGCTTTCCAATGGCCCTGGGGATCCGGAAGCCTGTGATTACGCAATCGATATGGCGCGTGCATTGCTGACAAGCAGGATCCCTGTATTCGGTATCTGCCTGGGTCATCAGATAATTGCACTGGCGATTGGTGCCAGGACGATCAAGATGAAATTCGGGCACCATGGTGCCAATCATCCGGTACTGGATGTCGATAGTGGCCGGGTGATGATTACCAGTCAGAATCATGGATTCGCAGTAGACGTCGATACATTACCCGCCAATGTGCGTGTCACCCATCATTCATTATTTGATGGAAGTCTTCAGGGATTTGAATTGACGGATCATCCTGTTTTCTGTTTTCAGGGGCATCCTGAGGCCAGCCCGGGCCCACAAGACGTTAATTATTTATTCAGTCGTTTCATCAGCCGGATGGTGAAAAACAAGCAATCAGCCTGAGCCATCAGAACAACCTTCGTCATCATGCCAAAGCGTACCGACCTGAAATCTATCCTTATCATTGGCGCCGGGCCGATTGTCATCGGCCAGGCATGCGAATTTGATTATTCTGGTGTTCAGGCCTGCCGGGCACTGCGGGAAGAAGGTTATCGCGTCATTCTGATCAATTCCAATCCGGCGACGATCATGACCGATCCGGGGCTGACGGATGCCACTTATATAGAGCCTATTACTTGGCAGGCAGTTGAAAAAGTAATCGAGATTGAACGGCCGGATGCATTACTGCCGACCATGGGCGGGCAAACTGCACTCAATTGTGTTCTGGACCTAGTTCGGCATGGCGTACTGGAAAAATACAGTGTAGTGCTGATTGGCGCTTCCCGTGAGGCTATCGACAAAGCTGAGGATCGCGAAAAATTCAAGCAGGCAATGACCCGTATCGGTCTGCAATCAGCGCGTTCCACCATGGCGCACAGCATGGAAGAAGCAATGCAGGCTCAAGCAATGATCGGCTACCCGGCTATTATCCGGCCTTCTTTCACGCTGGGAGGCAGTGGGGGCGGGATTGCTTATAACCGGGAAGAGTTCATCGAGATCTGTGAGCGGGGTCTGGAAGCCTCACCTACTCGGGAGCTATTGATCGAGGAATCGGTCATTGGCTGGAAAGAATATGAGATGGAAGTTATCCGCGACAAACAGGATAATTGCATCATTGTCTGTGCCATCGAGAATGTCGACCCCATGGGAGTCCATACGGGCGATTCGATTACGGTTGCACCTGCCCAGACGCTGACGGACAAGGAGTACCAGCGTATGCGTGATGCATCGGTTGCGGTACTGCGGGAAATCGGGGTGGAAACAGGTGGTTCCAACGTACAGTTCGCTGTCAATCCCGAGAACGGGAACATGCTCGTGATCGAAATGAATCCACGGGTATCACGCTCTTCCGCGCTGGCCTCGAAAGCAACGGGTTTTCCGATTGCCAAGGTTGCCGCCAAACTGGCAATCGGCTATACGCTCAATGAACTGGGCAATGATATTGCGGGTGGTATTATCCCAGCTTCGTTTGAGCCGACCATCGACTATGTCGTAACCAAAGTACCTCGCTTCGCATTCGAGAAATTTCCCCAAGCACACGATCGTTTGACGACGCAAATGAAATCAGTGGGCGAGGTTATGGCGATTGGACGCACCTTCCAGGAATCGCTGCAAAAGGCATTACGTGGACTGGAAACTGGTGTGGACGGTCTGGATGAAAAAACCACGGATACCGAAATCATCAAAGCCGAACTGGGCCACCCCGGGCCTGAGCGCCTGTGGTATATCGCTGATGCATTCCGTTGCAATATCCCTTTCGAGGAAATTCATGCGCTTACCCGGATCGATCCATGGTTTTTGGTCCAGATTGAAGATTTGATCAGGCAGGAGCAGGCTCTTTCGGAGAAACAGCTGGCGACACTGGATCGGCATGAGTTATACCATTTGAAACGTTGCGGTTTCTCAGACCAACGTCTGGCTGCATTACTCGGTACCAGCCAGGATAAGGTGCGTGCCAGACGGCATGAACAGAAGTTGCGCCCAGTCTATAAGCGAGTGGATACCTGTGCAGCCGAATTTGATACGCATACGGCTTATATGTATTCGACTTATGAGGAAGAATGCGAGTCGCGCCCGACTGATAATAAGAAAATCATGGTGCTGGGAGGCGGGCCTAATCGCATCGGTCAGGGAATCGAATTCGATTACTGTTGTGTACACGCTGCTCTGGCGCTGCGTGAAGATGGGTATGAGACGATCATGGTTAACTGTAATCCTGAAACAGTCTCGACTGATTACGATATTTCTGACCGGTTGTACTTCGAATCTCTTACGCTTGAAGATGTTTTGGAAATTGCAGCAGTAGAAAAGCCGGCTGGTGTTATCGTGCAATACGGTGGACAGACTCCGCTGAAGCTGGCGCATGCACTGGAAGCCAATGGTGTGCCCATCATTGGCACCAGTCCCGATATGATCGATTGTGCCGAGGATCGTGAACGTTTTCAGGCCATGCTGCAGGAGCTGGGCCTTAAACAACCTCCCAATTTTACTGCACGTACCGCGGAGGCTGCTTTGGCTGCAGCGGATAAAATTGGCTACCCGCTTGTCGTCAGACCAAGTTATGTGCTGGGTGGCCGTGCCATGGAAATTGTACATGAGGCGCGTGATCTGGAACGCTATATCCAGGAAGCCGTGAAGGTATCCAATGATTCTCCTGTGCTGCTGGATCATTACCTGAACAATGCGATCGAAGTGGACGTTGATGCCATTTCCGATGGGAAAACCGTACTGATCGGTGGAATCATGGAGCATATCGAGCAGGCCGGAGTTCACTCCGGTGATTCTGCTTGTTCGTTACCTCCTTTTAGTCTTTCCGCTTCCCTGCAGGAGGAATTGTGCCGGCAGACCGAGGCTATGGCGTGTGCGCTGAACGTCAGCGGTTTGATGAATATTCAGTTCGCTATTCAGGATGATACTGTCTATGTACTGGAGGTTAATCCCAGAGCATCGCGTACTGCTCCTTTCGTTTCCAAGGCCACCGGTTTGCAACTGGCTAAAATCGCCGCCCGTTGCATGGTAGGCCAGATGCTGACTGATCAAGGGGTTACCAAAGAAGTTTATCCTTCTCATTTTTCGGTAAAAGAGGCCGTTTTCCCATTTGCCAAGTTTTCCGGTGTGGATACCATACTTGGGCCAGAGATGAAATCAACCGGTGAGGTGATGGGAATAGGTAAGAATTTCGCCGAGGCATTTGTCAAATCACAGCTGGCAGCAGGTATTCAATTACCGGTATCGGGTAATGTACTGATCAGTGTAAGAGACAGTGATAAACTGGAAGCTGTTTCAATCGCTATCAAGCTGGTTGAATTGGGATTCTCACTTTATGCTACGCGTGGTACGGCTCGAGCCCTGCAGCAGGCAGGATTGCCTGTTATTGCCGTAAATAAGGTAGCTGAAGGCCGGCCGCATATTGTGGATATGATCAAGAACGGAGAAATTATCTTGATCATCAATACGGTTGCCAATAAACGCAGTGCTGTACGTGATTCCTATTCGATCCGACGTGCGGCTTTGCAGGCCAGGATAACTTATTACACAACCATTGCTGGTGCACGTGCTGCTTGTGCCGGTATAGCAGGTCGCTACGAGCTGCAGGTTTACCGTTTGCAAAATCTTGGCATCTAGGCAACAATAATCTTCCCTTCCAAGCTTGACAAATTTCTGATCTGGAAAGATTGGTACCTGTTTACAAGCTTTTTGATCAGACAGTTAACTATTTCGCATTATCTGAATGATGCGCTGAGTACCTGTCGTTTGATGAATGTTGTTTTATTGTTTTTCCATGGAAAGAGAAACCAAGTTATGAATGCCATTCCCATTACCCAAGCTGGTGCAGAGAAATTACGTACAGAGTTGCATGAGATGAAAACGATTCATCGTCCTGCTGTCATCGCTGCTATCGCGGAAGCACGCTCCCATGGTGATTTATCTGAGAATGCCGAATATGATGCTGCAAAAGAGAAACAGGGATTCATAGAGGGACGGATTGCAGAATTGGAAAGTAAACTGTCCAATGCGCAGATCATTAACCCTGCAACATTAAATGCAGATGGTGCGTGTGTGTTCGGTGCCACTATCGATCTGATGGATCTGGACAATGATAAAACCGTGACTTATCAGATCGTAGGAGATGATGAAGCCGACATCAAACAGGGCAAAATTTCTATCAGTTCACCTATTGCTCGGGCATTGATTGGTAAATATGCAGGAGATATGGCTGAAGTTCAAGCGCCTGGTGGTATTCGGGAATACGAAATTCTGGATGTTAAATATATCTGAAGACTAATTTTCCTGATTTTCCGAAATCAGAGTGGGAATGCCATTTCTGGCCCGGATTGCTGATTCTAAGGCTTCAGAGTTGATTCTGGTATCCCTTGTCATTTTACCGTCGGGATCTCTGGCTGTTTTTTCCAAGAATCCTGCAATTGTACTATGAACTTTCTGCTCATAGTCGTAGGGTGTGGTGTCATCTTCTTCCAAGGGGGGGTGAAGTTCGATGAATAAAAGATTCTCCTGCCATCCCAGTTTGACAGGTTGATTGACGATTTGTACCGGTGTGCCTGTAGGTACAAGATTGAACAATTCCTCGATATCTTCGGGGTACAACCGCATACAGCCGTGCGTGACACGCATACCTACGCCAAATGGCTTATTAGTGCTGTGAATGAGATAGCCAGGTAAACCAAGGTACAGCGCGTACCGTCCAAGGGGATTGTCCGGACCAGGTGGAACGATATCCGACAGTGGAGGTTTACCTTCGGCTATTGCTTCAATTTTGAGAGATTGGGGCGGTATCCATGTCGGGTCTTTTTGTTTCCTGACAATGGTAGTTTTGCCTAGCGGTGTATTCCAGTCCATTCTGCCGATACTGACAGGATGAGTAATGATCTCCGGCTTTTGTCCCTTTGCTGGTTTGGGAAAATAATAGAGCCGCATTTCGGGCAGATTAATGATAAGGCCAGTTCGTTCAGCCTGGGGGATTATAAAGCGTAGTGGCAATATAACCGCAGCCCCATCTTCGGGCAACCAGCGATTTATATCGGGGTTGGCCAGCACCATCTCATCCTGGCCGATACCATAACGGCGTGCCACATCAAGTAGCGTTTCTTCACGGTTGGCAGTTATCGTTTGCATCTGGCCGAAAATATCAATATCGTCGGGCGGGCGTACCCAATTCCCTGCATAAATATGGATTGATGCTGGTAATATGGTAAACAGCAGTAATAAGCCAATTTTAAGTTTTTGCTTGTTCTTGCGTCTCATTTTTGTATTGCATTGTGAACAATTTATAACGCCGTCGATTTTATCCGGCATGAAATTCAAAAGCTAATGATTTTGGCTTTTTACAGACAAGTAACTGATGTTGTTGCGAGGAAGAATCATTAGTGAGAGAGCCTGATCGTGTTCAGTATTTTTAACTGTTGCTATAAAACAACACGAAGGCAATGTTTTCTTGACAGTTAAGGGGCCCTCCTATAAGCTCGCAGCCCATATATAGCATGGAATAGAGGCTGGAACGAGTTAAGTAATCAGTGTCTATTCCAGTCTATTCAGTAAATTGGCCAGAAAATATTTCTAGGGGAAGATTTTGAGTTCGACAATAGCCAAGTTGGGCATTTCGCCAGTACAAAAAAGTAATTCCCTGTCTTCCAGAATAGATGTCATTGTGCCAACGCCTACAGTTAATTCTTTGACTCAAAGAAGGGCAGACTTTACAACCTTGGTGGAGTCGCTCGAGTATGCTGCACAGGGGGAAACCGGGTACAATTTCTACGATTCCAGAGGTAATCTGAAATCGGTACTTGCATACAAAGATTTGTGTGCCAACTCAAAAATAATCGCAAGACGATTGTCTGGTCTCGGACTGGCTCGTAACAGTCGAGTTGCTCTGATTGCCGATACTACTCCAGAATTTGTCGAGTTGTTTTTTGCATGCCGGTTTGCGGGTCTTGTTCCATTTGCGATGCCGGTACCTGTAAATCTCGGCAGTCGTGCAATCTATGTGCAGCAACTGAGAGGCATGCTTGAGAGCAGTAAGGCAAGTATTGCGGTAGCCAGTCTTGATTTCATTGAGTTTCTCAATGAGGCAATTGGGAGCTTGATAAGTGATAAGCTCAAATGGAGCGGAACACCTGAACAACTCCGTTTGCTGCCAGAAGCTAATGTGGTATTTTCATCTAATACACCAGATGAAACCGCCTACCTGCAGTTTACCTCCGGCAGTACCCGTTTGCCAAGAGGGGTGATTATCACCGAGCGGGCTTTGATGACCAATTTACGCGGTATCGTTTGCAATGGTCTTGATGTACGGCTGGGTGATCGATGTGCTTCATGGCTTCCTTTTTATCATGATATGGGTTTGGTTGGGCTGGTATTAGCTCCTTTGGCAGCTCAATTATCTGTGGATTATCTGGCAACACGGGATTTTGCAATCCGTCCTCTGCAGTGGCTCAAGTTAATCAGCCGTAATCGCTGCACTATCGCTTTCAGCCAGCCCTTCGGTCTTAAGTTATGTACACTGCGTGCACGTGAATCAGATTTAGCTGATTTAAATTTGAGCTGCTGGCGAGCAGCAGGAGTTGGTGCCGAGATGATCCGAATGGATACATTGAAAAGCTTTGCAGCTAAATTTTCTGCTGCGGGTTTTGATGAACGTGCTTTTCTGCCGTGCTACGGTTTGGCTGAATCGACTCTCGCCGTATCCTTTCCTGATATCAGCCGGGGGGCAAGAAGTTTGCGCGTGGATGCCAGAACACTGATCGAGAGGAAGGTTGCAGTGAGGGTCCAGGCAGAGGGCAGAAAATATAATGAGTTTGTGAATTGTGGTCGCCCGTTACCAGATCATGAAATCAGGATAGTCGATGATGCGGATCACGAGGTTCCTCATATGACAGTGGGAAGTATTCTGGTCAGGGGAGGAAGTGTGATGAACGGGTATTTCAACAACGCGGAAGAGACTGCGAGAGCGATCAGACCGGATGGCTGGCTGGATACGGGTGATATTGGTTTTCTGTTTGAGGGTGATTTGTATATTACAGGTCGGCGAACAGATGTCATTATCGTCAATGGCAGAAATATACGAGCTCAGGATGTGGAAGAGCTGGCTGAACAGCAGCCGGAAGTAAGGGCACGTGAAGCTTCTGCGTTTGGAATCAGTAATGAGGATGGTTCGACATCGGTTGTACTGGTTGTTGAATGCAGGCTCGCGTCAGCAGTAGACCGGCAGTCGCTTATCAACAGACTTCAGCAGATGGTATATATGGCATTTGGGGTAAGTTGCCTGGTTGAGTTAGTACCGCCGCATACATTGCCCCGGACATCTTCAGGGAAGTTGTCACGTTTTGCAGCACGTCAGGGGTTCCTGCGGCGTGCAAATCTGGAACAGCCCACTGCAGCAACGACTATTCATACCGCTGGCTGATAGCATAGTTTCCATCGGTAAGGCCCACATCTTCGCATGAGAAGGAGATGGAAGTTCCTTTTCACGTCCAGTATGTTTCATGTCTAAAACTGTCGCATTAACGGGCGCAACAGGATTTATCGGCCGTATTCTTATTGCCAGGCTGGTAGCATCCGGATGGAAAGTTCGTGCGCTGGCCAGGCAAATACCTTCCAATCAGGATTTTTCATTTGTAGAATGGATTCATGGGGACTTGGATTGTGAAGGTGCATTGTGTGAGCTCGTTTCTGGTACTGAAACGGTTATACACTGTGCAGGAGCGATCAGGGGAAAATCTTGGGATGATTTTTTCCGAACTAACGTGACCGGAACAAGAAATATATTACAGGCTGCTTCTGGAGCACTTTCCTGTTCAAGATTTCTATTTATTTCTTCGCTGGTTGCGCGTGAACCCCATCTCTCCTGGTATGCACGGAGTAAATTTGAGGCTGAGCAGCTGATTCCAGAATTCTCCGGACTGGCATCGGCTATATTCAGGCCGGCGGCGGTGTATGGCCCGGGTGATAAGGCAATGCAGCCATTTTTTCAGGCGATGCGCTATGGTATTCTCCCAGTGCCAGGAAATCCCGGTAACCGTTTCGGCCTGATATATGTAGACGATATGGTTGCTGCTATTCACAACTGGCTCGAGGCCGGACAGTCTGTGAAGGGTACTTATGAAATAGATGATGGAACACCAGGCGGATATGATTATACGTCTATCGCTGCGCTTGCTGAACAAGCTCTGGGCAGGCCAGTGTACCGTTTTCAGATACCTTTGGGCGGTATATGTATATTGGCTCGTTTTAATTTATGGCTGGCACACTTCCTGAATTATGCTCCGATATTGACACCAGGCAAGGTGATGGAATTTCAGCACCCGGATTGGACATGCGATATCTCTTCTTTACAGAAAGAATTGGCTATCTGGTCTCCGGTAACCAAACTAGAGACAGTGTTGCCCCTGCTTGTCAGAATGTAACGGATATTTATTCTTGAAGCATTTCAAATGTTCGTCGACAATATATTGTTTTCGCAGGTATTGCTGCTGTTTTGATACCGGGTATTTTTATATTCCCTGATCCGGGAATGATTTGTCGATATGAACTGTTCAGGGATTGATCTCATGTCAGAAGTAACTCAAGAGCAAATTACAGTGCTGCTTTGCCAGCGTCTGGCAAATTTTACGGAGACTGAGACGGAAGTATCTCCGGAAACGAATCTCATTACGCATTTAGCGATCGATTCAGTCAAACTATTGAATCTGGTGATGGAAATTGAGGATCAGTTTGATATATCCGTTCCACTGAATACACTCGTAGATGTCCTAACGGTACAGGACCTCGCCAACCTGATCTACAAAATAAAATCATTATCACAATGAGTTTGCTGGAAAAACTTGATGCATCTGCAGCGGCAAGGAAAGCACAATTACCCGAAGGTATCGGAGCTTTTGGTATCCCTATAGAGGAATCTTATTCGGCAACCGAAGCCAGAATCGGCGAACGTCGCGTATTGATGCTGGGTACCAACAATTATCTCGGGCTCAGTTTTGCACCCGAATGCCGAGAAGCCGCTCATCAAGCCATTGATCAGGAGGGCACCGGTACGACCGGTTCGCGCATGGCCAATGGCAATTACTATGGACATCGAGCGCTGGAGCGTGAGTTTGCAGAATTTTATAAATATCGTGAATGTATTGTTTTTACCACAGGTTATCAGGCTAATTTAGGAACGATTTCTGGATTGGTAGGGGCAGGTGATGTCGTGCTGATCGACGGGGATGCCCATGCCAGTATTTATGATGGCTGTATTTTGAGTGGGGCGGATATCATTCGCTTCCGGCATAACGATCCGGCTGATCTTGAAAAACGGCTTCGTCGGTTGGGTGATCGCAGTCGAAATACACTGATCATTATCGAGGGTATTTACAGCATGCTAGGAGATCAGGCTCCTTTGGCTGAGATTGTGCAAATAAAAAATACCTATCAGAGCACTTTACTGCTTGATGAAGCTCATTCACTCGGTGTTCTGGGAGAAACCGGCCAGGGGTTAGTGGAGAAAACCGGGATGAATGATGAGATCGACTTCATAACTGGAACTTTCAGTAAGAGTTTATGTGGTATCGGTGGTTTTTGTGTCAGCAATCACCCTCAGCTTGACCAGCTCCGGTATGTAAGCCATCCCTATATATTCACTGCTTCTCCTTCACCGGCAACTATTGCTTCCACACGTGCTGCTTTGAAACTGTTGCAAGAGGGGCGTTTATTACGTGAACGTCTGTGGCAGAATGCTCATCGGCTTTATTCTAGCCTTGAAAAGAGCGGATATCGTCTCGGTCCGCAACCCGGCCCCATTGTGGCCATCTTGCTTGATAATCCCAGGCAGGCACTTACACTGTGGAATGGACTGATGGAGCACGATATTTATGTGAATCTGGTATTGCCCCCTGCTGCACCGGAAGGAAAGTCACTGGTGCGTTGTAGCATCAATGCAGCCCATACGACTGAACAGATTGATCAGGTGTGTGATGTTTTTTCTAAACTGCATCCTATCGTAGCGTAAGTGAGCAGATGTGGTTACCACTAGGCTTACGCTCATAAGAGTCGCTGGATGATAAAGGTTCTTCCTGTGATTGACTGGATTGTGCCAGATTGGCCTGCTCCTGCGAATGTTGACGCCATGTTTACTACCCGGAATATTGGGGCTGCTGAGAACAAGGGAATTTATGCCGGTCTGAATTTGGCAAGCCATGTCGATGATGATCCGCTGATTGTTCAACAAAATCGTGACCGGCTGCGTCAATATCTGCCTGATCATCCCCGTTGGCTGACACAGGTTCATGGTTCAAAGCCAGTCTGGATAGATTCCGATAATGAAACACTTGAAGCCGATGCTGCGATGAGCCGTCGCCCTGGTGTGGTGTGTGCGGTCCTAGTGGCAGATTGTTTGCCAGTCTTACTGTGTGATATGGCTGGCAGTGTCGTGGGTATTGCTCACGCGGGCTGGCGCGGACTGGCTGGAGGTGTTATCGAAAATACGGTCAGAGAGTTACGCAAGTTCAGTAATAGCGATCGGATAATTGCATGGCTGGGTCCGGCAATCAGCTCACGGCACTTTGAAGTCGGGGACGAAGTACGTGAGATGTTTACTACGTATGATTACCGGGCAGCATGTGCGTTCTTGCCTGGCAAGGAGACTGGAAAATGGTATGCAAATCTCTCTGATCTGGCGCGTCAGAGGCTATCTCATGCCGGGGTAAATCAGGTTTATGGCGGTGATTTATGTACATTCAGTAATCCTGAGCGGTTTTATTCCTATCGCCGTGATGGAAGAACGGGAAGAATGGCCGGCTTGTTATGGATGACGCAGTCTGCTGGTATGCAGTGATTGCACCCCAGACGAGTACAATAAGGTATATTTCCCTTCTCCATCGTCTTCCTTGATGTGATTCAGCTGGAAATCGTTATTAACCCCTTACCTTATCCTTTCCTGTCTGTACTTCGATCCGTAAGCAATTATGTGTGTGATTTTTATCTGTTTCTGATTATTCTTGGTACGTAACTTATGCCAGTATTAGCCTGGATCATTTTTGCCAGCTTAGCCAGTGGTTTACTGAGTATTGGGCTGGCAGCATTATTTGCCCTGAATGTCCATAGTAATAAGTGGATTTCCGTACTAATTTCTTATGCGATCGGTGCACTTCTTGGTGCAGCATTTCTGAATGCATTGCCTGAAGCACTTGAGCTTACAGAGTCTCCCAAGCAACTGACGTTGATTCTGCTGCTCGGTATCCTTGTTTTTTTCATTCTGGAAAAGCTTTTATTATGGCGCCATTGTCATTTATCGGAATGTGAGGCGCATGATCCTGCTATACAGATGAAGCCATCAGATGTCCACGATCATGGTCGCAGTGGCATGATGATCGTGTTGGGTGACACCTTTCATAATTTTGTAGATGGTATTCTGATTGCAACAGCTTTTATGGCCGATATTCAACTTGGAATCGTTACGGCCATTGCCATTACTGCACACGAAATTCCGCAGGAGGCAGGAGATTTCATCATTCTGCTTAATTCGGGTTTTACCCGGGCACGCGCACTCTGGCTCAATCTGTTATCAGGTGTGGCGACATTGTTTGGTGGGTTGTTGGGTTATTTCATGCTGTACCAGCTAGATCACATGATTGCACCCATACTCGCCATTGCTGCTGCAAGCATGATATACGTGGCGATGTCTGATCTGATCCCCAGTCTGCATAAACGTCCGGAAATTAGAGCAACCATTCAGCAGGTCACGCTCATCATTCTTGGGATCAGTACGATATGGCTGATAGGGTTGTTCTTTGGTCATAACCATTGAGCTTGACAGCTTCGGGTAAATATTGCTTGACTCCTGCATCGGTCGGCACCGGCTGTGGGTCGGAGTTGCTACGATACCCTGCAGCCGTTCGGTAATAGAGGGTCCGCAACAAAATGCCATCATCTCGATAGATGGAGCAAGAATGTATCTTTCCAGGGTTGATTAACTTATTCTCGAAATTTCCCGTTGCATTACTGGATTCCAATGCCTGCTGTTTCATTCCGACCAGCAATATCGGCCGGTTAGAAGGTGGTTCGATGGGATTCCAGAAGCTGTACATGGCAGCATGCTGACCGAACAGGTTGCGTGATCGGATATCCAAGGCAGGTGTACCGGTGTAAAACGCAAGCGCACTGGCGGTCGACCACTTACTCATTCCGATCACAATTGGCATTTCTCCTGTTGTTTGCCTGATTTCCTCAGCAATTTGCTCGACTTCTGCCGTAGTTTCCTTCCAAAAATAATGTTCACTCAGGAATTGGTAAGGTAATCCTGGTATTCCCAGCGTGACGTAGTGCAGGATGAAGGCGTAAGTCAGTAATGATAGGATGATCATCGGTTGCCAGGCAGTACGGAGTCGTGTAGATAAGTTTCTGGGTACATCATTGTGGCCGATCATCCAGGCCATGGTGGGTATCAGTGCCAACCAGAGGGGGCTGGTCCAGTGAAAACGTAGAGGATCGAAAGTGCTGATTACCAGAAAAACCAGCAGGGGAACCCCAGTGAATATACCGATGAAGAGATATTTTCGAGGAACCTGATAGTAGTTCAGAAAAATGTATCGTAACGCAAATACTGCAGCAATCAGTCCAACCGGGGTAAGTACGGTTGCAATCTGGAGTATCAGTCGATGTGTGGCAAATATATGTTGCGTATTACTAAGTCTGCCAGTTTGGAATAGAAAGGAAGCCCAATTGTTTTCCATGTTCCAGATAATTACCGGACTGAACAGGATCAGTGCAATCAATATAGCGAGATAGGGGTGAGGACGAAGCAACCAGCGGCGCGCGATAGGATCCAGGACAGCATAAATCAAGGCAGCGATGCCAAGCAGACCAAGCGTATATTTGGATAAAATCCCCAGCCCGAAAGCCATGCCGACTCCAAGCCATGCCCGGCTCTGATTGGCGAGCAAGGCGCGTTCCATGTAATAGAGTGTGGCTGCCCAGGCTGCAATCAATGGAGCATCCGGTGTCATTGCCAGCCCCGTTGCAAAACCGAATGGTACGATGGCAAACAGTAGTACCGAACGCATGGCAGTAGATTTGTCGTAAAGGTTGCGCGCGAGTGCGAATACATAAGCCATTGCAATCAATCCGCACAGGAAAGCACCGATTCTGACTCCAAACTCATTATGGCCAGCCAGCGTGGTTCCCAGCCAGATCAACCAGGCAACCATGGGGGGGTGATCGAAAAAGCTCAGGTCTATGTGTTGTGCATACTGCCAGTAATAGGCTTCATCAGGTATCAGTTGCGCTACATCCATGTAGGCCAGGCGTAACAGGATGACAAAACATACAATTCCCACAGAGGCAATACGCCACCGTGTGTCCGCAGAAACAGGAGGTTCTGTCCGGGGGAATACATAAAAAGCAGAGCCGAGGTAGTTCACCATCGCTGTTGTCAGGATGGCAGGGAAAATTGCCCATCCAGCAGACATACCCCAGGTATAGACCAGCCAGGCCAGGATAGCGCCTCTCAGAAGCAGTGCAAATACACCAACTGTCAGGAAACGGATGAATTGCTGCCAATGTAGATGACCCGCGTGATACAGCCGGAACGACCATTTTGAATTCATGGCGTAGTTGAAACTGGCAGCAGCAATGAAACTGGAAATATGTGCCGAAGCCAGGCTTACTCCATGTCCAGTCATCCACTGAAAAATCAGGACGTCGACGAAGACTCCCAGAAATCCGACAATGGCAAATCGGCTGGCTGTATGGAATGAGACGGTTCCTCCCGCCAGAGTGATGAGTTGCAGTAAATAAGCAAGATGGTGGGTGAGGGAAAGTTTGGAATTGCCATGCAGCCGATCGCGGAAACTGATGGGTATTTCCTTTACACGCAACTGGCCTTGTCCGGTCATCAGTAATTCCAGCAGGATCTTGTAGCCGCGAGCATTCTTTGTAATGTTTCCGATCAATTCCCGCCGGAAAGCAAAAAAACCGGAAGTTGCATCATTTACATCGCAAATGATACGTGCGAGCCAACCACCGGCTCGTGACAGCCAGAGCCGGTAAAAGGGCCAATCAATGGTATTGCCGCCAGCAATATACCGACTACCGATGGTGAGGTCATGGGTACCATCCAGTATCGGCTGGATCAGTGCGGCCAGTCTGTCCGGCGGGTGGCTCAGATCAGCATCCATGACGGCAATGATTTCATGTCTGGCGACTGCTGTTCCATCGAGAATAGAAGCAGTCAGATCAGGTTGTGTGCGTCTCTCGATCAGACGCACGTTATGCGTATTTTGCCATTGCCTGACTTTGTCAGGCGTGCCATCAGTAGAACCATCATCCACGATGATGATTTCGAACTGGCTTCCCAGAGTATCAAGAGAAAAAATACCTGATAGAAGGGGATCGATATTTTCAGCTTCGTTCAGGGTGGGAATAATGAGTGAAAATGACATGTTAAGCTCAGGTTACTCCCCAAAGCCTTGGTGATCAGGGACTGGGGTGTTTTCTCCGGGGTGAACAGTGTATTGGCAGGAGACTATTAATGGACAGAATGCTTTACGGATGATTTCTGGTATTTCAGGACGGCACGATTATGCTCTTCAAGTGTGGATGAGAAGTGGGAAGTTCCGTCACCTCTGGAGACAAAATAAAGTTCATCAGTAATTGCGGGATTAAAGGCTGCCCGGATGGAAGCCAGACCTGGCATGGCGATAGGAGTGGGAGGCAGGCCGGAACGGGTATAAGTATTATATTCATGGTCGGTTTGAAGGTCGATCTTGCGTAGGTTTCCATCAAATTTGTTACCCATTCCATAGATTACAGTTGGGTCAGTCTGGAGCCTCATATTGTGACGCAGACGGTTGATGAATACACCGGCAATCTGAGCGCGCTCATTATCTGCTCCGGTTTCTTTTTCTATGATCGAAGCCAGAATCAAGCCATCATACTGGTCTTTTAACGGGAGAAATTCCCGTCGTGCAAGCCACACTGTTTCGAGGTGCTGCTGCATGGCCTGGTAGGCACGTTTCAGAATGGTCAGATCACTGCTGTTTCGAGTAAAGAAATAAGTATCCGGGAAGAAAAGACCTTCAGCATGAGATTCTTTTGCTCCGATTGCGCGTAGCAATTCTGAGTCACTGAGTTTGTCGGACTCATGCCGGAGAGCAGGGTGTTTGTCCAGAACTTTTCTGAATTGGGAAAAGGTCCATCCTTCAAGAAAGGTGATTGCATATTGCCTGACCTTTCCCCGGGTGAGATATTTCAGCAGGTCTAACGGTGCCAGCTTCTCGGTAAGCTGATAATCCCCGGCCTTGAGTGATGCGTTGTATCCAGTGATATGGGCAAGCAATATGAAAGACCACTCATTGGAAAGGATACCTGCTTCGGCCAATTGTCTAGCAATATGGCGCAGCCCACTTCCGGGCTCAATTGAAAATTCACTGGGTACTGCAGGGAGATTCAATGGAGTTGTAGCCAGTCGATAGAACCATACTGAAAACAGCGTACTGCCAACCAGAATGATAATAAGAACGAAACTTGTGAGTTTTAGAAAACGTGTTGATTTAGGCATGTCGGCACACTCGGACATTCGCTCAACTGGTTATGCCTTTATACCCCGGAGAAAGCATAACCAGTCATCTCGATCTGGAATTCGATTATTTCCAGATAACGTATTCCGAAAATTCCGGAAATGATATTCAGATTTTTCTGAAGACTAGTGTGCCATTAGTTCCGCCAAACCCGAACGAGTTCGACAGAGCTGCATCAATTTTCATTTCTCTCGCATTATTGGGCACATAGTCCAGATCGCATGCGGGATCCGGGTCATCGAGATTAATAGTGGGAGGGGCAATCTGGTGATAAACAGCCAAAGCAGAAAAAATTGCCTCTACACCTCCTGCAGCACCCAATAAATGCCCGGTCATCGATTTGGTGGAGCTGACTGCCAGATTTTTTGTATGTTCACCAAAGCAGCGTTTGACTGCAATCGTTTCTGCAATGTCTCCCAATGGAGTCGATGTTCCATGTGCATTAATGTAATGAAGTTCATCAGCATGCATTTGCGCATCAGATAATGCATTTGTCATGCAACGGGCTGCGCCTTCTCCATCGTCACAGGGTGCAGTCATGTGATGAGCATCTGCACTCATGCCGAATCCGGCAAGTTCCGCATAAATATTTGCACCACGCTTTCTGGCATGCTCCATTTCTTCCAGAACGAGAATACCTGCTCCTTCTCCTAGAACGAATCCATCTCTTTTGAGATCCCATGGCCGACTTGCTGCCGCCGGATCATCATTGTTTGATGATAAGGCACGTGCTGAAGCAAATCCGCCTACAGCAAGTGGTGTAACACATGATTCTGTACCTCCGCAGACCATGATATCAGCATCACCGTATTCGATCATTCTGGCAGAACTGCCTATACAGTGCGTGGCTGTCGTGCAGGCAGTGACGATAGCAAGATTTGGCCCTTTGTACCCGAACATGATAGACAGGTTACCGGCTACCATGTTGATGATGGTACTGGGGATGAAGAAGGGGGAGATTTTCCGGGGACCGCCCGCCTGATAGGCAGCATCAGTATTTTCAATCATGGGTAGGCCACCGATCCCGGAGCCGATATTCACACCAATACGCTCCGCATTGAACCCGCTTACATCACTGATGCCAGCGTCTCTGATGGCCTGGATGGCCGCTGCCATTCCGTACTGGATAAATATATCCATACGGCGCGCCTCTTTGGCGGCAAGATACGCTGTTATGTCAAACTCGTTGACTTCTCCCGCAATTTTCGAGGAAAAGTCTGATGCATCGAAGCGTGTGATTCGTGTAATACCGGATTTCCCGGCAATGACGTTTTTCCATGCTTCGGAAACCGTATTGCCGATGGGTGAAATTATGCCTAACCCGGTAATGGCTACTTTACGTTTAGACAAAACGACTCCAATGAATCATTGAAAAAACTATTTTTACTGAGCTGCGGTAGCCGCTACGAAATCAATCGCTTCCTGAACTGTATTGATTTTCTCAGCCTGCTCATCAGGAATTTCGCATTCGAATTCTTCTTCGAGCGCCATGACTAGTTCAACAGTATCCAGAGAATCTGCGCCCAGATCGCTAACAAAAGAAGATTCATTTTTGACATCTGATTCGTTGACGCCCAATTGCTCAGCTACGATTTTTTTGATGCGCTGTTCTATTTCAGTAATTTCCATTGATACACCCATCCTTTTCAGGTAAAGAAACTCTCACAAGTTTAACAAATTTCAAACTACCGGCAATACTTGCTCAGTTCTGCAAGTAAAGCACTTTTTATTGCTGCAAAAAATATTAGATCTTCCCGCTTTTGAGGAGGTTTGGATAAAAATGCTCGTAACCCGTTCATTCCATATACATTCCGCCATTTACGTGAAGTGTGGCTCCGGTGATATAGTCTGCTGCCGGAGAAGCCAGAAAAACGACAGCTGCAGCGACATCTTCAGGGCGCCCGAATCTTCCAAGAGGGATATGCTGAATCAGTGATTGTTGCTGATCTGGCGAAAGAGAGCGAGTCATATCGGTATCAATAAAGCCTGGAGCTATACAGTTCACAGTGATGTTTCTGCTGCCAATTTCTTTGGCAAGTGACTTGCTGAAACCAATCATCCCGGCTTTGGCTGCTGCATAGTTGGTTTGTCCAGGATTTCCGGTTGCGGCTACGACTGATGAGATATTGATGATCCGGCCGTTGCGTGCTTTCATCATGACGCGCAGCACGGCACGACTGAGATAGAACACGGATTTCAAATCGGTCTGGATAACACTATCCCATTCCTCATCTTTCATACGGGCCAGCAGGTTGTCTCGTGTGATACCGGCGTTGTTGACCAGTATTGCAACATCTCCCAGTGATTGTTGTATGGTCTCAATACCACTCTTGATATGTTCGATGTTGCTGACATCCATGACCAGTCCCATTCCCGGGATGCGAGCTTCGCTGAGATACTGATTGATATGGCCGGCTCCAGTTTCGGAAGTGGCGGTTCCGATGACGGTAGCGCCATGCTTTCCCAACTCAAGTGCGATAGCTTTGCCGATTCCACGGCTTGCGCCCGTTACTAGTGCGATTTTATGTTCCAGTAGCATCTGAGAATTTGTGAGTAATTGGAATAACTATTCCTGATGGCATATTGCCGACGTATTATTTCAACGTTTCTACGGTTTTGAGAAGTGAGCCGGAATCGGTCAGCGTAATATTTTTCAGATTCTTATCAATGCGCCGATTCAGACCGGACAGCACCTTACCCGGACCGCATTCCACGACATATTTTATATTCTGTGTTGTGATGGCCTGGATGGTCTCTGTCCAGCGGACCGGGTGATAGAGCTGGCGTACCAGTATCTCACGAATGGAAGCGGTCTCAGAATGTTGCTGGACGTCAGCATTATGCAAGACAGGAATTCGGGGAGGTTGCGGCATGATTTCCTCTAGCAGAAGAGCAAATTTTTCTGCTGCCGGTTGCATAAGCGAACAGTGCGAAGGAATACTCATTGGCAATATGACCGCCAGCTTTGCTCCTTTTGATTTTGCGAGTATCACTGCCCGGGCAACTGCTTGGGAATGGCCGGCAATCACCACTTGGCCTGGTGCATTGAAGTTTGCCGGCTCGAGCGATGTATCCGGTATCATATTTACTACTTCGGTGCATATTGAAGAGACGGTATCATCATCCAGCCCGACAATGGCTGCCATACCTCCGATTCCTTCGGGGACGGTTTCCTGCATGACTTTTGCACGATAACGAACCAGTTTCAGGGCATCAGTAAAAGTGAGCACCTCAGCTGCAACCAGTGCAGCATATTCACCCAGACTGTGGCCGGCCAGATGATGTGGCTCAATTCCTCCCGCCTGTCGCCATGCTCGATAAATGGATACATCAGCAACCAACATCACAGGCTGGGTGTTGGTGGTGAGATTCAGGCGGTCTTCTGGCCCGTTACTGACCAGTGACCATAGATCCTGCTGCAGAATATCCGATGCTTCATCGAAAGTTTCACGTATCGATGGCAGCTCGGAATAACTATTCATCATACCCACTGACTGAGATCCCTGTCCGGGAAAAACGAAAGCGACTTTCATATTTTACCAGCGTACCAGAACTGATCCCCAGGTGAATCCTCCCCCAACACCTTCCAGCACGATATGCTGGCCCGGTTGGATACGCCCGTCACGTACTGCCTGGTCGAGTGCCAGTGGAACGGACGCAGCCGAGGTGTTGCCGTGTTGTGAAACTGTTGCTACCACTTTTTCTTCAGGGATGCCCAGTTTCTTTGCCGTCGAGGTAATGATGCGAATATTGGCCTGATGTGGAATCAGCCAGTCGATATCGGAAGGCCGCAGCTGATTCGCTTGCAGTGCTTCCAGTGCGGCTTCTTCCAGGACTTTGACCGCAAATTTAAAGACTGTACCGCCCTCCATGGTAATGAAAGGGGTCCCTTGTATTTTACCGGAATGGATCGAGGCAGGTGCTGAGAGAACCTGGCTATAACTTCCATCCGCATGCAAATGGGATGAAAGGATCCCTGGTTTCTGATCACGAGTGAGAATCACTGCTCCTGCACCGTCACCAAATAAGACACAGGTACTGCGATCATTCCAGTCCATGATACGAGAGTAGACTTCAGCACCAACAACCAGTGCATTACGCGCTTTTCCGGAGCTGATGAACATATCTGCTGTGGCCAGGGCATAAATAAATCCGCTGCAGACAGCTTGCACATCAAAAGCCGGTCCGTTGGACATACCCAGCTTGTTCTGCAGAATACAGGCCGTGCTTGGGAAGATCATATCGGGTGTTGTCGTCGCGACGATGACCAGATCGATGTTCTTTGCCTGCATATCTGCAGCCTCGATGGCATTCCGACTTGCTTCCAACGCGAGATCACTCGCCATCTGGCCTTCTGCAGCAATGTGCCGTCGTTCGATACCGGTACGCGTCCGTATCCATTCATCGCTGGTATCAACCATCGACTCGAGGTCCTGATTGGTCAGGATTTTCTCCGGCAGGTAACTGCCGGTACCGATGATCCGTGAATACATGGTCATGTTCACTCTATTGATACCGGTTGTGCGATGTTTTGTTCAATATTGTTTCGCAATGTCTCAATATGCTCGACGATGTTCCGCAACGTGCCACCACGTACTTCTTCCACCGCACGCCTGATGGCACAGCGGAAAGCGTAGCTATCGGCTGATCCGTGACTTTTGATGACAACACCCCGTAACCCCAGCAGACTCGCTCCATTATACTGGCGGTGATCGACTCGCCGCCTGAAGGCATTGATCACTGGTAAGGCCACCAGTCCTGCCAGCCTGCTGAATAAGGAACGTCTGAACTCTTCACGCAGGTAACTTGCCAGCATTTGAGCCAACCCTTCCGAAGTTTTGAGTGCCACATTACCGACAAAACCGTCGCATACTACTACATTGGTCGTCCCTCGGTAAATGTCATCTCCCTCGATGTTGCCATAAAAGTTCAAACCACTGGAACGGAACAACTCGGCTGCCCGCTTGACTACGTCATTACCTTTGATATCTTCTTCGCCAATGTTCAACAGGCCGATACTTGGATTGGGCTTGTTCTCGACTGACGAAACCAGTGTTGCCCCCATTATGCCAAACTGGAGCAAATGTTCAGCTGTACAGTTTACGTTTGCTCCCAGATCCAGCACATAGGTATGCCCTGAAATGGTTGGAAGAATGACTGCCAGTGCGGGTCGATCTATTCCCGGGATGGTTTTGAGCACAAACCGGGAAGTAGCCAATAATGCTCCTGTATTTCCTGCACTGATGCATGCCTGTGCTTCACCACTTTTAATCAGGTTGAGTGCTACCCGCATCGAAGAATCTTTCTTGTTACGCAAGGCAACGGCCGGATGCTCATCCATGCCGATGACTTCGTTCGCCGGGTGTAATCTGAGCCGTGAGCTGGGTGATACCTTAAGCGCATCCAGCTCCCTGGAAATGACCTCAGGTTTACCAACCAGAATAATGTTGGCCTCGCAGTCGCGATGCAAGTATTCAACAGCTGATGGAACTGTGACATGTGGACCGTGATCGCCACCCATGCAATCAATTGCTACCGTTATATTCACTTGTCAAGAAAGATTTGACAGTGAGGCTAATATAATGTGGGCAGATACCATCAATCGTCGTTTTTTGTTTTGATTACTTTTTTGCCGCGGTAATACCCGTTCGGGCTGATGTGATGCCGTAAATGGGTTTCCCCGGTAGTGGGTTCGATCGCAAGCGGAGGACTGATCAGCGCATCGTGAGAACGATGCATCCCACGCTTGGAAGGAGACTTCTTATTTTGTTGTACAGCCATGTTTAACTCCAGAGTAAAAACGACTTATAAAAGTACTGGCTCAATGTGATTGCTTGAGTGACGCCAACACGGTAAAAGGATGTTCTTTTGCGATGGTTTCATGTATTCCGGTTCCGGTTGACGAGTGGCATTTGGTCGCCTCCTCATGGCGAGGGGAAATCGGCAGGCTCAGGATCACCTCATCCTCTATCAAAGCCAGAATATCGAGTTCATTTGAAGCATAGATCGCATCCACAAAAGTATCCTCGTCGTAGCGTGACAACTCACCTTCATTTCGGGCCAGAAGCAATGCTGTCTTCACATCGAGCGGGTACTCAATTTTTTCCAGGCAGCGCTGGCAACTCAAGTCGATAGTTCCGTTGACTGACATTTCCAGCAGCGGCCTGTCGCGTTCATCCAGTAATCCGGTGACCAAGTAAGCCAATTCTCCCGCTGAGTTTGTCAGATAACCTCTTAGACGCTCAAGATTGAGCAGGGGGATACTTCCCTGAAGTGATTTGCCTCTGCGGACGAAATCCAGTGCATCTATAACAAGTTGGTCGAACATAAGGCGCGCATGTTATATTTTTTATAACAAAGTGTCAAAATCACAAATCGGCATATTACTATAATATTTTGAAAAATCGCACGAATTACCCTCTACTTATACTGGGTTCCAGCTCGGTTTACCGATGTGAATTGCTGCAGCGTCTGCAAATACCTTTTGAAACCGCAAGTCCGGCCGTTGACGAGTTTGCTTTGCCCGGGGAAGCACCTGAGGCAACTGCATTGCGTTTGGCAAAAGAAAAGGCACATGCGGTGGCAAAGCTGTTTCCTGATGCACTTATCATCACAGCAGATCAGGTTGCGGCCCTGGGAAAAACGCAACTGGGTAAACCATTGAGTCATCAAAACGCTGTCCGACAACTTCGTTCGATGCGTGGCAGGGAAGTCATCTTTTATTCAGCACTATGCCTGTTCAACAGTCGTACAACCCGTCTGCAGGCGCGTGTCATACCGTGTTCGGTAAAGTACCGCGAGTTGAGCGACAGCCAGATCGAACACTATCTTATAAAGGAGCAGCCCTACCATTGTGCCGGCAGCGCAAAAGCGGAAGGTTTGGGGATTGCTCTGATTGAACGCATTACCGGGGAAGATCCCAACGCATTGATTGGATTGCCATTGATAGCACTGGTGGAAATGTTGATGGAGGAGGGGATAGAGCTGTTTTAGCGTTACCCATCCTCCGGCCGAATGCTGAACCATTCTCGCGCTTTTTCGACCCCCCAATGAAATGGCGGAACGTGGTATTTTCGTGTTACAGTGGCAGTGATTCGACCTAGATTCCCGCCGTTGTTTTCCAAATGAGTAAACTTTTCATTGGCGATAATGAATAAACCTTCCGCTGTCAGGCTGATCATTTTGACATTTCTTGCCAGCATGCTGACAAACACGTTCGGATGGTCTTTCAACGGTAAAGTATTCACACACGAGCTGGCGCATCATCATTACAGGGAGCTGTTTCTGATGTATCCCGATGAACATCTCGAGCTGCACCACGCACTTGATGACAGTGTTGATCTGGATGCCGCTACTCACTTATGTCTGCACGCTGCAGGCCAGTTCCAACCGTTTTACCTGCCTGCCTCATTACAGATAAATACTGCCGACGTGAGGGAGATGACACCGGAAATTGCTGACAGCTCTTTTCCAGAAACGATTCCCGATCGTCTTTACCACCCTCCTCGAGTACTCTCCTGATCCAGTCCCGGTTCGCTGACAACTGCAGTAGAGCCAGGTAGCCACCGGATTGGCCGTTCGGCAATTCGGTTTATTTGCTGTGTCACGTTCGATGTGTTTTCACAGCATGACTTCGTTATCAATCATCATGATGGAATATCAGGCAAAAAGAAGACCTGGGTCATTTCACCCGGGGTGGGCGATATTTTTCCTGGCGTTCGTACTGCCAGGAATGATACCTGTCCAGAATTATGGTATGACGCTTGCAAATGCCGCGGTGCTGACCGCGGATGTACAGGCAGATAGTATCAGTGAAAAAGGGGATCTTACCTTGCAACAGGTGCTGCAACTGGTTCTGCAGAATAATCCTGAATTGTCCGCTTTTTCCAGGGAAATTGCGGCTCATGAAGGCACGAAACTACAAGCTGGTCTGTTCAGTAATCCGGAATTCAGTATCGAAGCAGAAGATATTAATTCTTCCAATAGTGCCATTCAGAAATTTGCGACTTTTCGTATCAGTCAGTTAATTGAACTGGGTGGTAAGCGGCCGGCCCGTGTGAATGTAGCAACACTTGGGCAGGAACTGGCTGATCAGGCTCATGTCGCCAAACGATTGGAAATCATTGCACGTACCGCCAGTGCCTTTGTCGATGTGCTGGAAAATCAGGCACAGGTGAGTGTAGTGGACGATACTGTGCATCTGGTCCAGGTTGCGATGGAGACAGTGGTTAAACGGGTCGAAGCCGGGAAAGCACCGCCCATGGAGGCAATTCGTTCGAAAGTTGCTCTATCTACTGCAAGCATCGAGCTGGAACAGGCCCGGCGCAGTCTGTCAGCCGCCAGAATGAAGCTCGCCTTGCTTTGGGGTGAGGCAAAACCTCGATTCGGCCGGGTGCTGGGAGAACTGGAATCATTCGTCGAGATACCGGAGTTTGATCAGCTGGTAAAACGCCTCAAAGAAAACCCGGTCGTGCAGCAAAGTCTCAAGAATGTGGCACAGCGCGAGGCAATGGTCGAGCTGGAAAAAACAAAGAAAATTCCTGATATAACGGTCGATGCGGGTATTCGGCGTTATCTGGGAACAGATGACACTACTGCCGTGGTGGGGATGTCGATTCCCATTCCGATTTTTAACCGCAACCAGGGGAATGAGTTGGAAGCTCGCCAACGCCTGAATAAGGCAATGGATGAGCAGATGTCGGTCGAACTGCAGCTCAGGACTGAATTTGCACGTAACTACGAGAACCTGCTGGCAGCCCGGAATGAAATCAGAGTGCTGCATGACGAAGTATTGCCGGGTGCGCAGAATGCTTTCGAGATCACCAACCGGGGGTATCAACTGGGCAAATTCAGTTTTCTGGAAATGCTGGATGCTCAGCGTACTTTTTTTCAGAATCGTATTCTTTATGTGCGGGCGCTGGCCAATTATCAGCGCCTGGTCAACACGATCGAGCAGTTGATTGCAGCACCGCTTGTTGATTCAGCCACGGATTCAACAAGACTCAACAATCAAGGGAAGGAGCACAATCAATGAACGTTACCGGACGGTTACCCATCGTAGCAGTTATTCTGGCCGGTATCCTGCTGGGTATATGGCTGTTGATCGGTGGATCCGGATTACCGGATATCGTAGAGCGATTTTCTTCTGTGGAGCAGGAAACCGAATCCGAATCAGCAACCGGGTCCAGGGGCGGGGAATTATTCACGAAAGACGATCTGAGCCTGGAACTGATCATTCATGAAGATGGGGTATTTCCACACTTCAGAATTTACCCATACTGGCAGAAACAATTCTTGCCACCGGCAGAGGTGAAAGTAACGGTGGCATTGTCACGTCTTGGCAGGCCAATGCAACTGTTTCATTTCCGGCCGGAAAGCGATTATCTGATCAGTGACCAGGAAGTGGAAGAGCCGCATTCTTTCGAGCTGATCGTCGCTGCTGAGTATCAGGGCAAGACCTATCGCTGGAATCACAACCAAGTCGAAGCACGAGTGGAGATGTCCGATACGATAATGCAAAACAGCGGTATTGAGCTGGGTACAGCCGGTCCTGCTGTCATCCGATCGGAGATTACCCTGCCGGGTGAAATCATTTTCAATGAACATAATATTGTGCATGTAGTCCCTCGTTTGCCCGGTATGGTGGTGTCTATCAAGCGCCACCACGGGCAGCGGGTGAAAAAAGGTGAGGTGCTTGCCGTCATGGAAAGTGCCATGCTGGCTGATCTGCACAGCCAGTACCTGCTTGCCCGCAGGCGACAGGCACTGGCACAAACGATTTATGATCGGGAAGAACAGTTATGGCGGGAAAAGATCACTGCCAGACAGGATTACCTCACTGCCAGGCAGCAGCGAGAAGAAGCCAGTATTACCACTCAGTTGGCGGTTGAACGCTTGCTGGCGCTGGGTGTGCAGCCGAAACCCGATTTATCCGGGAAAAATCTTGCTCGTTATGAAATCCGCACTCCTATTTCCGGAATTGTCATCGATGAAGCGATTGTTACCGGAGAAGTCGTCAAGGAAGATAAAACCGCATTTATCATCGCCGATATTTCTACGATCTGGGCGGCTGTCAGGGTTTTTCCCGGCAACCTGCATCAGATTCATGTGGGCCAGCGTGCCATCATTCGAGCAAATGCCTATGATCTGATGCGGGAAGGAGAAGTCACTTATGTGACGACGCTGCTTGACGAACAGACCCGTACGGCGGTTGCACGGGTGCAGCTCGATAATCAGGATGAACAATGGCGGCCTGGCATGTTTGTCAAGGCTGATTTGCAGACTGAAGCGGCTAAAGTTCCGGTGGCGGTATCACTGGAAGCAATCCAGACACTAGGTGACCAGTCGGTAGTGTTTGGCCGCTATGGCGATTATTTCGAAATGCGCCCGCTCAAACTAGGGCGTAGCGATAACCGGATGGCTGAGGTGATCGAAGGTTTGTCCGCAGGCGAGCGTTATGCCGTCAGCAACAGTTTCATCATCAAGTCGGAGCTGGGTAAAGCAGGAGCCGTGCATGACCACTGAGGGAATACCGGCTGATCTTCCGTACCACTCTATTATTGTTTTTACCAGGCTGATTTTTCCTTGTCCTGCTGGCCGTTACCGTGGTCTGGTCGGGGAGGTCACTCATGTTTGAACGTATGCTTCAGGCTGTGATCCGGCATCGTGGACTGGTCATGCTGGCAGTTTTGGCGATGGCGGTACTGGGTTTGCACAGTTACCAGAAACTGCCGATCGATGCCGTGCCCGATATTACCAATGTGCAGGTGCAGATCAATACCGCAGCGCCAGGTTATTCACCGATGGAAGTCGAGCAGCGTATCACTTTCCCGGTTGAAACCATCATGGCAGGGTTGCCGGGCTTGGATTACACACGTTCATTATCGCGATATGGATTATCCCAGGTGACGGTAGTATTCCGGGAAGGAACAGATATTTATTTTGCCCGACAACTGGTTAGTCAACGTATTCAGGAAGCGAGGGGGCAATTGCCGGCTGGTATCGAACCTGAAATGGGGCCGATCTCCACCGGCCTCGGGGAGATATTCATGTGGACGATCGAAAGTCTCCCCGGCGCACGCAAACCGGACGGGACCGCCTATACCTCCACTGATCTGCGTGAAATCCAGGACTGGATCATCCGGCCGCAATTGCGCATGGTGGAAGGCGTGACTGAAATCAACACCATCGGGGGATTCATCAAGCAATACCACGTTACTCCTTATCCGGAGAAACTCGTCGCCTACGGGTTGACTCTGCAGGAAATCGTAACCGCACTTGAGCGCAATAATCTCAATCTGGGAGCGGGCTACATCGAGAAACGGGGAGAACAGTATCTGGTACGTCTGCCGGGGCAGGCTACCAGTCTGGATGAAATCGGTGAGATTACGCTGGGCAGCAGACAAGGGACGCCACTGCGCATCAAGGATGTGGCCGACATACTGATTGGCAAGGAATTACGTACAGGCACCGCCACCCGTAATGGTGAAGAAACGGTGCTGGGAACCGCCCTTATGCTGATCGGGGAAAACAGTCGTACCGTGGCCCATGCGGTTGCCGAGAAACTGACGGAAATCGGCCGCTCGCTGCCGGCTGGTGTAATGGCCGTTCCTGTTTATGATCGAACCACACTGATTGATGGCACGATTCATACCGTTTCCAGCAATCTGATCGAAGGCGCTGCTCTCGTCATCGTCGTCTTGTTCCTGTTTCTCGGTAATTTCCGTGCAGCGGTGATTGCGGCACTCGTCATCCCGCTGTCGATGCTGTTTACATTCAGCGGCATGGTCGCCAATCATGTCAGCGCCAATCTAATGAGCCTGGGGGCACTGGATTTCGGCATCATCGTCGACGGTGTCATCGTCATCATCGAAAACAGTATCCGATGTTTTTCACAGGAACAGGCGAGGCTGGGGCGGGCATTGAGCCGGGAAGAACGGCTGAAGCTGGTGTTTGCAGCCACGCAACAGGTACGGCGCGCGCTGATTTACGGGCAGATGATCATTATGGTCGTCTATCTGCCGATTTTTGCGTTGTCTGGCGTGGAAGGCAAAATGTTTCATCCGATGGCGTTTACCGTAGTGGCAGCGTTGCTGGGTGCGCTGATTTTGTCGGTTACTTTCGTGCCGGCAGCCATTGCCCTGTTTCTGACCGGTGAAGTGGCGGATGAGGAAAGCCGAATCGTCCTATGGTGTAAACGTTTCTACCAGCCCATACTTTTGGCGGTGATGCGCAACCAGGGACTGACTATTACCGTTGCTGCAGTGGTAATGGGGTTATCAGTATTGCTGGCAACCCGTCTGGGCAGTGAATTCGTACCCAGCCTGAATGAAGGTGATATTGCACTACATGCAATTCGTATTCCCGGTACCAGTCTTTCCACTGCCATTGCCATGCAAAGGGAGCTGGAAAAAGTGATCCAATCGTTTCCTGAAGTAAAACAGGTGTTCAGCAAAATTGGAACGGCAGAAATCGCGACAGATCCGATGCCGCCCAGCGTAGCGGATATCTTCGTCATGCTCAGGCCACAATCGGAGTGGGCCGGCCGATACCGGACCAAAGATGAATTGATTGTTGCAATGGAGAAAGCGGTGTTACAAGTGCCGGGTAACAACTATGAATTTACTCAGCCAATCGAAATGCGCTTCAATGAGTTGATTTCAGGAGTACGTGCCGATGTCGCCATCAAGGTATTCGGTGATGATCTGGATGAACTGCTTGACCTGGGGGAGCATATCGAAGCGCTGGTTGCAACCGTGCCAGGCGCTGCGGATGTGAAAGTGGAGCAGGTGACCGGATTACCGGTGTTATCCATCCAGGCCGATCGCGCCAGCATTGCACGTTATGGTCTGAATGTTGCCGATGTACAGGATGCAGTGGCTATTGCGGTGGGGGGTAAAAGTGCCGGCTTGATTTTTGAAGGAGATCGTCGTTTTGAATTGCAGGTGCGTTTGCCTGAATCGTTGCGCGCCGATATCGAAGCATTGCGCTATCTGCCCATAGGACTGCCGATTTCATCCGGAACACAAGGGGGGGGGCTGGCCGGTCAGTTGCCGCTGATCGGATCAACCACCTTTGTGACGGCTGGGTGAGGTGGCTGCTTTCAATGTCATGCAGGGGCCGAACCAGATCAGTCGCGAGAATGGCAAACGCCGCGTAGTGGTGACGGCCAACGTGCGCGGGCGCGATCTCGGTTCTTTCGTCAGGGAAGTACAGACGCTGGTCAATGAAAAAATCCGGATTCCGCCGGGTTACTGGCTGGTGTGGGGCGGGCAGTTCGAACAGATGATTTCGGCAGCGGAACGTCTGCAGATCGTGATACCGGTCGCATTGGCGCTGATTTTTGTCATGCTTTATACTGTATTCGGCAATTTCCGGGATGGATTACTGGTATTTACCGGTGTGCCGTTCGCGCTGACGGGAGGGGTACTGGCACTATGGTTGCGTGATATTCCGCTGTCCATTTCCGCCGGGGTCGGGTTCATTGCTCTGTCAGGAATTGCGGTACTCAACGGGCTGGTCATGCTGACATTTATCCGGGAATTGCGCCAGGGAGGTTTTGCACTGGTGAATGCTGTACAAACCGGTGCATTGACACGGTTGCGCCCGGTGCTGATGACAGCGCTCACCGATGCTGTTGGATTCATTCCCATGGCACTGGCAACCGGTCTTGGTGCAGAGGTACAGCGCCCACTGGCCACGGTTGTGATCGGTGGCATCCTTTCCTCGACTATCCTGACACTGCTGGTGCTGCCCGTGTTGTATTACGTGTTTTACAAACATCAGGAAGGGGATGGAAAGAGCTATCAGGAAAAAACAGAGATGCTGCGGGATGCGAACATTCTATGAGGAGTTCAGTAGCGTCGGAATTTTTTCCACTTTCTGCAGTTGTGCAGTGGCCAAATGGACTGAGTCAAGGATAGTCAGAATATAGTGATACAGGACGTTCTTTACCGACGAGAGGGCAGCTGTTGTGAGACAATGAACGTCGAATAATTTTACACTTTTGTGAATTGCTGATCAGCCATGGCTGGGAGTGGTTCTTATCCTCATGTTTTTTATGGCATAAAACTGATTTTCACGGTATGGTACGAAATATGCATGTTATTACATGAAAAGTACAACAGCAGACTTTATCTGCTTCCTGTTGTTATACTGGAAATGTTTTATTTCCCTAAGTTTTGTATGTTTTTTACATGAAAGGTGATTAACGTGACAGAAGAGAAAATTCAGGAACAAACAGACCGGGCGAGTACTACTGAACAAACGGCCGCTGCTCCTCAGTCGGCGCGCAGGCGACTGCTTAAAAGTACAGTTGCCATCCCGGTCATCATGACATTGCACAGTGGCGCTGCGCTGGCGCGGACGAGTAATCTCGCTGGGCCAGTTGAAGTTGGTGACGCAGTCAAATTTAATACTGGTGAACGAGAACAGCTTGTGTGTGTTAATTCGGGAGATGGGCCATTGGATGGTGGTCCAACTTATGACTTGGGGGAAACTCCTACTGCCGATTTTGCTCCACTTTATGATTTAGATGGTAATCCAATGGATTTAGAAGGGCAGGCAGCAGCGTGCCGCGAGGGGGGGGCAGGTATTTTAATTTCGGCTGCAGCTTACACTTCTCTCCAAGGTAATGGGTTTCTTGGTAATCTTCCTCCTCTTTGATATGGGTGAATAATTTAATCTCTGGATTTGATGGTATTTATTGGTATCCAAATAGCTCGCTACTACGTATAGAAGAATGGGATGGAGAGTTTACCGTTTTCCAGCCAGAATCCGGTAAGACCCATTTCCTGAATGAGATGGGGTTGCGAATCCTCACGGTACTTGATCGATCTCCCGCTACGTTGGAAGCAATCTGTCAAGAATTATCAGCGTATTTTTCATTGCAGCTTGATGCGCAATTTCCCGGACAAATCATCAGGACCTTGCAGCGCTACGAAGCACTTGGTTTGATCACACGGGTAAAAGAAAACGAGTGAAGGTTGAGCAACTTTCGCTGGATATATTCCGCACATTGATTACCGGGTCGGGCCTGCGTGTAAAAGCGGGGCCATTCAATTTATCTATCCAGACCTGCTTATCCTCACTCATCGACCAGCTCTACCGGATGTATTCCCACTATTCACTGGTGGATGAAACAGAAATTGCTGAATTTCATGTTCGAATAATTCCTAAACATTCGATTAGACGCCCGCTTGCCCAGTTCATTCAGTTCCAAATCGATGGCCGATCTCCGTTTCCGCCTGTGCCAGCAGAGCAGGCGCTGGCAACACTGGAATGGGGCATCAATCTGGCAATTGCCATGCGTATCAATCATCTATTGCTGTTTCATTCTGCTGCAGTGGAACGTAATGGCCATGTGTTATTGCTGCCAGCCTGGCCTGGCAGTGGCAAGACAACCTTATGCACAGCATTGATGTATCGGGGTTACCGGCTGTTTTCCGATGAATTCGGGTTGATGGATCCACGATCTGGTGAATTTCTCCCGTTACCCCGATTGATGCCACTCAAAAATCAGTCGATCGAGGTGATTCGTGATTACCTGCCGGAAGCTGTGCTGGGTCCGGAAATTCATGGCACATTGAAAGGAACGGTTGCCCATGTGCGCCCACCGCAGGAAAGCATTGAACGGGCAGATGAAACTGCAAAACCGCGTTGGATCGTTTTTCCGAAATGGTTAGCGGATGCCGCTGTGCGACTGGAGCCCCTACCGCGTTCCGAGGCGTTTCTGTTACTCGCCAGTAATGCGTTTAATTACGAAGTGCTGGGAGAAACCGCATTTAATGCAGTGACTCGTCTGATTCAAAACTGTGGATGTCGTAAGTTGATTTACTCCGATTTCGACAGTGCACTGGCTGTACTGGATGAACTAACAACTGATGGCTGATATCAGAGCAGATCACCACCGGTTACTGCTGGAAGCGATCATTCAGCCCGCTTCCCTGATCGGATACGATAATCGGCAATGGGAACTATTGTTGCGACTGGCGAGACGGGCACGGCTATCCGGCTATCTTGCAGCAAAGCTGGAAAACGACGGATTGCTGGATAATATTCCAGTGCGTGCTGCCAACTTGTTGCGTTCCAGTTTGATTCAGGTAAAAAAACAGCAGCAATCGGTAAGCTGGGAATTGAACCGGGTGATGTGGGTGCTGGGTGAACATGAAATACCCGTGATTGTTCTCAAGGGTATGGCGTACCTGTTGCAGGATTTGCCGAATGCTTCGGGACGCATGTTTGCTGACCTGGATTTGCTGGCGCCACAGGAAAATCTGGGTCAGATCGAATCTGGCTTGCTGAAGAAAGGCTGGCGGCATCATGCGCTGACCGACTACGATGAGCGTTACTACCGAGAGTGGAGTCATGAAATCCCCGCGCTGGTGCATCCTGAACGCAGCGTTGAAG
>OBJA01000520.1_pt1 | contig 32924 bp, 28 predicted proteins | sample 1519751 | NCBI WGS metagenome assembly OBJA01 (sample SAMEA3881238, study PRJEB22517) | soil metagenome | biome: lake sediment; feature: soda lake sediment; material: sediment, water from around vicinity | place: India | collected 2013-12-23 | depth 3 m
GCAGCACTTCGTGTTCAATCTGTTCACTTTTAAAAATGATAGTTCTGCCCCATTCTGGTTCGATGGTGACGGTTTCGTTTGGAAGGTAAAGGACCAGTTGCCCGCCGTCGGCAGCAGTCCAGGTTTCATTCAGGTAGGTGATCATCGAAAATTTGCGGCTTTCGTCGTTGCGGAACCGGTCGAGATGCCGCTTATAAAAAGCGCCTTTTTCAAAACAGGCATAATGAAACTCAAAGCCACGGATGCCCGTGTAACAAGTCCGGTTCAGGTAGTCGCAAAGTTCTTTCACCTCTCTGGTAAATGCCTGCTCAAATGGATCGTCAGTGTGCTCGTCAATCCATTTGATTTTGTCGGATCTGACTGAAGTGTTTTTTACCGGTTGAAGGTGGTTTCCGATTGCGGCAACCTGCAGGTCACGCTGGACGATATGCTCCAGCAAACGGGCGTGTAAACCTGACAAAACCGCTTTGTCGAAAACTTCTTCCGCAATGGCATATCCATTGGTTGCAAGGTTTTCAATGATTTCTTCAAATAATTCCTGATTTCTGATTTTCTTCATTTGGTAACAAATATCAACTTTCTGATAACAGTTCCCGGGCGCCGAAGTTGGATTTCCAAACAAAAATTTCAGCTGAAGTGTATAAAAATGACCAATCGACTCTTCCTTTCTTTCAGCCTCCTGTTTCATTGAATGGCTTGCTGAACCGTCGGCGCAAAAAAAGCGGCGCACCAAATAGCTGGTACGCCGCTCGTATAATGAAGTTTACTAATAATCCTGAATAGCAGGTATTACATCATGCCGCCCATTCCGCCACCCATTGGAGGCATAGCTGGTGCGCCTTTTTCTTCTTTTTCTTCAACCAGTACACATTCGGTAGTCAGGAACATACCGGCAATTGAAGCGGCGTTTTCCAATGCTACGCGGGTCACTTTGGCAGGGTCGATCACGCCTGTTTCGTACAGGTTCTGGTATTCGTCGGTGCGGGCATTATATCCAAAATCGCCTTTGCCTTCGCGCACTTTTTGTGCAACAACAGCGCCTTCTTTTCCGGCGTTAAAAACAATTTGGCGAAGTGGTTCTTCAATGGCGCGTTTTACGATTTCGATACCGGTGGTTTCGTCTTCATTTTCGCCTGTTAAACCTTCAAGTGTGGCAATTGCACGGATGTAGGCAACACCGCCACCGGGCACAATACCTTCTTCAACGGCTGCACGGGTTGCGCTCAGCGCATCGTCAACGCGGTCTTTCTTTTCTTTCATTTCAACTTCGGAAGCAGCACCGATGTACAATACAGCAACGCCACCGGCCAGTTTGGCCAAACGTTCCTGCAGTTTTTCGCGGTCGTAGTCTGAAGTTGTTGTTTCGATCTGGCGTTTGATCATGGCCACGCGTGAAGCAATGGCATCGGTATCGCCGGCGCCTGCAACAACGGTGGTGTTTTCTTTGTCAACAGTAACTTTTTCTGCCTGGCCAAGCATGTCGATGGTGGTATCTTCCAGTTTCATACCTTTTTCTTCGGTAACAACTGTTCCGCCGGTCAAAATGGCGAGGTCTTCGAGCATTTCTTTGCGGCGGTCGCCAAAACCAGGTGCTTTAACGGCGCAAACTTTCAACGAGCCGCGCAGGCGGTTAACCACCAATGTAGCCAATGCTTCGCTGTCAACATCTTCGGCAACGATCATCAGCGGGCGGCCACTTTGCATGGTTTGTTCAAGGATTGGAAGCAGGTCTTTCATGGTGCTGATCTTTTTGTCGTGGATCAGGATGAAAGGATGTTCGAGGTCGGCTTCCATTTTTTCGGTATTGGTCACGAAGTAGGGAGAAATGTAACCACGGTCAAATTGCATCCCTTCAACGATTTCAACGTAGGTTTCGGTTCCTTTGGCTTCTTCAACGGTGATGACACCTTCTTTGTGTACTTTTTCCATGGCTTCGGCGATCAGTGAACCGATTTCTTCGTCACCGTTAGCCGATACTTTGGCTACCTGTTTAATTTTGTTATAGTCGTCGCCAATGTTTTGAGATTGCGACTTCAGGCTTTCAACAACTTTAGCGACTGCTTTATCAATACCACGTTTCAGGTCCATCGGGTTGGCGCCTGCTGTAACGTTTTTTAAACCAACATTGATGATTGACTGTGCCAAAACAGTGGCAGTGGTTGTGCCGTCACCAGCGTCGTCGCCGGTTTTGCTGGCCACTTCTTTCACCATTTGAGCGCCGATGTTGGCGTAGGAGTTTGAAAGTTCAATTTCTTTGGCCACGGTAACGCCGTCTTTGGTGATTTGTGGTGCACCGAATTTTTTCTCAATTACCACATTACGACCTTTTGGGCCCAAGGTGATTTTTACTGCATCAGCCAGTTGATCAACTCCTTCTTTTAGCAAATTCCTTGCTTCGATATTGAATTTAATTTCTTTTGCCATTGTAATTCTTTTTTAATAATTCCTGATTCTTAGTTAAGCAATGTAAAGTACATCGGTTTGTGACATCAGCAGGTAGTCGGTACCATCGATGTTCAATTCCGTACCGGAATATTTTCCGTAGAAAACAGTGTCACCAGCTTTAAGCTCCATTGGCTCGTCTTTTTTTGCTGCGCCAACTAAAACCACTTTACCAACTTGTGGTTTTTCTTTTGCCGAATCGGGAATGATGATCCCGCTTGCTGTCTTTTTTTCTGCTTCCTGTGGTTGTACCAGGATTTTTCCTGCAAGGATTTTACCTTTTAAATCTGCCATCTTTTCAATTATTTTTTAGTTAGACATATTTTTAAATTGACACCCATCCTTATCGAAAGTTGTGCCAAAGGAAAAGCTTGTGAAAATCCGTGCAAGGAAGGACAAAATTGCGCTTTCCAAATCACTGCTGTCATTTCTCGTGTCGGATAAAGATTTGAAATTCAGCATAAACAGCTCTCGGGAGTGGTTGCTGACAGGCTGGCAGTATTGGCAGTTTTCAGTTTTCAGTTTCTAGTTTTCAGTTCAGTGGTGGTTTTGCGCGTGATGGAAGAAGTGAGGGACGATAATAAGAAAAAAGGCTTGTTTCGACGGTGGAAACAAGCCTTTTCAAATATCTTTTTAAATTTTTCTTATTCAGCAGGGGCTTCGTTTGTGGTATCTTCGCCTTCAGGAGCCGATTGCGGGAAATTGGGTACCGCGTTTGGATCGGCAGCACTTTCAATTTGTTTTTTAATTGAAGATTGGTTGATTTCTTCAGCAGTCCTTGGAATAAAAGCACTGCCCATGATCGACAGGAACAACAAAGCGCCGGCCAACACCCAGGTTGCTTTTTCCAAAAAATCGGTTGTTTTACGAACGCCCATGATTTGGTTTGATGCCTGGAAATTGCTTGCCAAACCGCCGCCTTTTGAATTCTGGACCAACACAATCAGGATCAAAAGGATACAGGTAATGAAAATTAAAACAGTGATCAGCGTGTACATGGCTTGTTCTTATTTAGTTCATTAATTTTTTTATTTTTTCAATCTGCCCGGCAAAGTAAGTACTTTTTTCCGGATATTTCAAACTTAAATTTTCATAAGCCTGAATGGCTTTTTGGTGATGGCCCTGTTGCGCAAAAATCCGGGCAAGGGTTTCGGTTACAAAAGAGTCGCCGCCGGTTTTTTCCGGTTTCGGTGTTTCGGTTTGTTCCACTTCTTCGATCACTTTTGTAGCTTGTTTTTTTCTGATCGACCGGATGAGCTCGACCAATGATTCTTCTTTTTCTTCAGGTTTTTCGTTTAACTGGTAAAATCCGGGAGTCATGTATTCCATTGTCAACGGATCTTGTCCTGTCAAAGAGGGGAGTTCTTCAGGTTCCCATGTTTTTTTGTGGTGAAGAAAATGGTATAACTTACGCCGGTCGGCCACATGAATGGCTCCCTCTTCCAAATACCGGTCAAACTCCGGATCGTCCAGCAGCTTTAGGTTTTTCAGCAGCAACATCCAGGCCGACTGAAAAGCAGGATAGTTGCTGACCATTTCTTTCAGTTCCACCAGGCTTTCTTCATTTAGTTTTTCCGGGTGTTTCAGATAATTGAAAAATTCTTCCTTTTGCATTACCAGTTTGCAATCGACGCGTTAAATATATCTTCAGTGAGTTTTTCGAGTATTTCAACCATCAAATCTTCTTCAACATCGCTCAAAATTCGGTCGCTGTTAAAGTCTTCGTAAGCCGAAAACGATTTTTCCCAGTCTTCGTCGTGGTTGGTATTGTTGGTGTATTTTACTTTTATGGTAACCGTCAGCCGGGTTTGGGCGGCCAGGTCGCCTTCTTTGATGTTCATCGGGCGGGTGTCGTAGTTGGTGATTTGCCCTTCAAATTCAAGGTCGCCGTTTTCTTCGATCTGGTTCAGCGATGTTTGCCTGAGTAATTTATTTTCGAGGGCTTCTGTCAGTTGCTGGCTGAGGTTTGGGTTGATCAGCCTGGCGCGGTTCGGAAAATAATAAACTGAAAAGGTTTTTACGTTGGGCGAAATAGACGCGCCGGTAAACGAATAAATCTTACAACTTTGGAACAACCCGCTGCCAGCCAAAACGAAGCATAATGCCAGCAATAAACTTTTTGTGTTATTGGTCAATGTCATGTTCTTTGATTTTTCGGTAGAGGGTGCGTTCTGAAATGCCCAATTCCTGTGCGGCATATTTCCGTTTCCCTTTATGTTTGTTAAGTGCTTTTCTGATCATTTCTATTTCTTTGTTCTCCAGCGATAACGACTCTTCGACAAATTCTTCGGTATCCTGAATGTCGTCGCGATGAATCGGCGGCTTCAAGTGGCGAACCGGTTGTTGCGGTTGCTGCTCCGGGACATAAGGTTGTTCGTGCTGTTGATAAATTTTTCGGATGATCTGCGCGTTGTCCGAGTGAAAATCGGGCCTGTTGGCGCCGTCCATCATCAAATCATGCACCAGCTTCTTCAGGTCGTTCATGTCTTTTTTCATATCGAAAAGAACCTGGTATAATATTTCGCGTTCCGAGGAGAAAGTTTTTTCGTCCACTCCCCTGTAAAGCGCCGGCAACCGGTTCGAACTGTCCAAAGGAAGGTAGTTTTGCATGGTGATGCCGTTAATAAGGCGCTCCTTCTCGATAATTGAAATTTGCTCGGTAATATTTTTAAGCTGGCGCACGTTCCCCGGCCAATGAAAACTGACAAGTAAGGCTTGCGCGTCGTCGTCGAGCCTGACCGGCGGCATCCGGTACCGTTCGGCAAAGTCGAGCGCAAATTTACGGAACAACAGGTGAATGTCTTCTTTGCGGTCGCGCAGCGGGAGCACCCTGATCGGAACCGTATTCAAGCGGTAATACAAATCTTCGCGAAACTTGCCTTCCTGTATGGCAACGGGGATGTCGACATTGGTTGCCGCAACTACACGGACGTTGGTTTTCAATACTTTTGAAGAACCAACCTTCATAAATTCGCCTGCCTCGAGAACACGCAACAAACGCACCTGCGTCGAAAGTGGCAGTTCACCAATTTCATCCAGAAAAATAGTTCCTCCGTCAGCTTCTTCGAAATAACCTTTTCGCTCTGAAAACGCACCGGTAAAAGATCCCTTCTCATGACCAAACAGCTCCGAATCAATTGTTCCTTCCGGAATAGCCCCGCAGTTGACCGCAATGTATTTGCCATGTTTGCGGGATGAAAATTGATGTATGATTTGGGGGAACGCTTCTTTCCCGGTACCGCTTTCGCCGGTAATCAGCACCGACAAGTCGGTAGGCGCCACCTGAACGGCTACCCTGATGGCGTGGTTAAGCCCTTCGGCATTCCCTATAATTGCAAAACGTTGTTTTATTTCCTGAACATCCATATTTTTGACACTGAATTTTCAACCCCCAAAGTTACAATTTTATGCTTTAAAGCCTTTGATTAATCGGCCAAGAATGATTAAGCGCCGGTGTGCAGGGTGAGATTTAACAATTTTTAGTCCTTTTGAATCAAAATAAAAAGAATGAAATTTATAGGAATCATACCAGCCCGGTTTGCTTCGACCCGCTTTCCCGGCAAACCTTTGGCGCAGTTAAATGGAAAACCGATCATTCAACACGTGTATGAAAATGCAGGCAAGGCGCTTGACGCTGTTTGGGTGGCTACCGATGACCAGCGAATTGCTGAAGTTGTTGAAAGTTTTGGTGGGAAGTTTGTCATGACGCGCGACGACCACCAAAGCGGAACTGATCGTTGTGCTGAAGCAGCGGACCTGCTTTCGGCACAAGTTGGTTTTAATGTGGTAATTAATATTCAGGGTGACGAGCCGTTTGTGAGGCCCGAACAGCTGGATGCTTTAAAAGCTTGTTTTGATTCACCGGATACAGATATCGCGACATTGGTGAAAGAGATTGAACAGGCTGAAGTGCTTTTTAATCCAAACCGGCCTAAAGTTGTGGTTGACGGCAAAAGTAACGCGTTGTTATTTAGCCGCGAGGCTATTCCACACATCCGTGGTGTTGAAAAGCCGTCGTGGTTGGAGCACCACCGCTTTTTCAGCCATTTAGGTATTTATGCCTACCGGAGTGAAGTTCTGCAGGAAATTACCAAACTGGCGCCATCGAAGCTGGAGCTGGCCGAGTCGCTGGAACAACTGCGATGGTTGGAAAATGGCTACCGCATTAAAGTTGCAGTGACTGCTTTTGAAAGTTTCGGGATTGATACCCCGGAGGATTTGGAGGCCGCCTGCCGGTTTTTGGCCGGGTAGAAATGCTCCGAACCAGGTGAGTCTCCTTTTTTTGGGATTGACAATCGGCAAAAAGCAGTTGGCAAATTCCGGATGCCAACTGCTTTTTACCAATTGATAATCATTAGATTTTTCCCGTGCGAAGCGTTTCAGTCTATTCCTCTGTAATATCAATCTTCTCAATTACATCCCCTTGGCGGATTTGGTCGATGATTTCCAATCCATCGTAAACTTTTCCGAAACAAGTGTGGTTGCGGTCGAGATGGGCGGTGTTTTGGCGGCTGTGGCAGATGAAAAACTGCGAACCTCCTGTGTTTCTGCCTGCGTGTGCCATTGACAGGACGCCGCGGTCGTGGTACTGCAAATTACCATCAAGCTCACATTTAATTTTATAGCCTGGGCCACCGACACCGGTGCCTTCAGGGCAGCCGCCCTGAATCACAAAATTCGGGATAACGCGATGAAAAGTCAGCCCATCGTAAAAACCTTCTTTTGAAAGTTTCACGAAGTTGGCCACGGTTCCCGGCGCGTCTTCATCATATAGATTCACCTTCATGGTGCCTTTGTTGGTGTGAATTGTTGCTTGTGTCATTCTTTTTGTGTTTTTAAATTCATTTGCAAAAGTATATTTTGATCTGAAACAACGGGAACTCCGAGATGTTTTTTTGAAGGCGGTTGGAAGCAAAGGAAGAGGGTTGAAGACAGTTGGAAACAATTGTGTTCGATTGCTTTCTATGTTCCAATGTTTTCTATTGCTTTTTTTATAAAATAAAGCATGCCCCGAACCGGAACATGCTTTAATCTATGACAGTAGAATATTTTTTAATTCAGAAAAACTTCAATGACCGGGATTTCATAATTTGGTTTGTTGACAGGCAAGCTCAAATTCAGATCGTTCGCGTTGTCATCCTCTTTCATCCCATGGCCGTATCTTTCGGTGATTTTGATTTCGGAGCCATCATGTAAAAACTGAGCGTATTTTATTTTGCCTTTGTAGTTTGGCAGCCTGAAATTTTGCAGGGGGTAGTCAATCAGATGGATGTAAAGCCGATTGGTTTTAGGATTGTATGTCAGTAAACTGTGTTCAGGAACTTCAAACTGATCAGGCGCTTGCGTGCAGCCGTAAATCGAGCGGCTGTTATGTTTCATCCATTTCCCGATGTTTTCGAGGGCTTCGGTGGCGCGGTAGTCAAAATCGCCCCGGGCAGTCGGGCCGACATTCAGTAACAAATTGCCTCCTTTGCTCACTGATTCAATTAATAAAACCAGCAGTTGCTGTGTGTTTTTCCAGGTGAGTTCATCACGATAATAGCCCCACGAGCCGCTGAAAGTCTGGCAAGTTTCCCATGGCACTTTTTTCCCGTTCACTTCGGGCCATTTGGTCACTTTGTATTGTTCGGGTGTGGTGAAGTCCCAGCCGTCTTCGTAATCTTTCAGGTCGAGGCGGTCGTTGACAATAATTTCCGGCTGCAGTTTGCGCACGGTGGCGAGCAGCTTCTCCGAATCCCAATCTTTGTGGCCTTTCCCATATTCTCCCGGGTAGGAAAAATCGAGCCAAAGGATGTCGATTTTGCCGTAGTTGGTCAGTAACTCGCTTACCTGGTTGCGCAGGTATTCGCGGTAAATGGCCATGTCGCGACCTTTGTTCAAGGCTGCATACTCTTTGGGATCGTTGGGCCGCTGCGAATGTGTCCTGTCAATAGTGAAGTGCGGGTGGTGCCAGTCAATCAGCGAATAATAAAAGCCGATGCCAAGCCCTTCAGCCCTGAAAGCATCCACATATTCTTTGATCAGGTCGCGGCCGGCCGGGGTGTTGGTCGCTTTGTAATCGGTGTATTTTGAATCAAACAGGCAAAATCCATCGTGATGTTTGGTCGTGATTACGGCATATTTCATTCCTGCTTCTTTTGCTTTTTTAGCCCATTCTGCAGGATTATACAGATCAGGATCAAACAAATCGAAATATTTCTGATAAGCTTCAGTGGTGATTTTTTCGCGGTTTTTCACCCACTCATGCCGGGCCGGCAAGGCATAAATTCCCCAATGAATAAACATACCAAACCGGTCGTTAGTCCACCATGCAAGGCGTTCTTTTTTTTGTGCTTCTGTTTCGTTGGATAATTTTTTTTGTCCGAGGACGGAGGTCATCAATGAGAAAATCATTAATGCTGAAAGAAATAGTTTTTTCATCATCGTTTTACAAGTTTATTGGTTGTTATGCTGTACTGTGCTGGTCAAATATAGGCTTTTTTTAGTTTTTCCCGACAGAACTGCCAGCTAAATTTTTCAGTCACGCGTTTTAAAAGCGGCATACAGAAGCTGCGACTGTGTTTTTAAACATTGTCATGGTTGAAGATTTGTGCCGAATATCAGTTTTTCCGATAATTTTCGTCATTTCCTTTGTTTTGTTTTAATTTCGACATTCATTTTGAAATAATAAAACCAAGATGAGAACAGATATCAATGACTTTATGGTGGCTTTAAAAGCCAGGACACCTGGGGAAAACGAGTTTCACCAGGCGGTGGAAGAAGTGGTCGAATCGATATGGGATGTTTACCAGAACAATCCCCGGTACAAAAAAGCCAAGATACTTGAACGGATGGTAGAACCCGAGCGGACTATCATTTTTCGCGTTCCCTGGATTGATGACCGCGGCGACGTGCAGGTAAACAGGGGCTACCGGGTCGAATTTAACTCGGCGCTGGGTCCGTATAAAGGGGGCCTGCGTTTCCACCCAACAGTAACTTTGTCAATCCTGAAGTTCCTGGGATTTGAACAGACCTTCAAGAATAGCCTGACCACCTTGCCAATGGGCGGAGGAAAAGGCGGTTCCGATTTCAGCCCAAAAGGAAAATCGGATAATGAAATTATGCGGTTCTGCCAAAGTTTTATGACAGAATTACAACGCCACATTGGACCACACACCGATGTGCCTGCCGGTGACATTGGGGTTGGTGGCCGTGAAATCGGGTATCTGTTTGGTCAATATAAAAGGATACGGAATGAATTTACGGGCGTTCTCACCGGGAAGGGGCTGGCCTGGGGCGGGAGCCTCATCAGACCTGAAGCCACTGGCTTTGGGGCAGTCTATTTTGTACAGCACATGCTTGACCGGCTTGGGAAAGGCATTGCAGGACATACCTTTGCGGTTTCGGGTTTTGGAAATGTTGCCTGGGGAGCCATTACAAAAATCAATGAACTGGGCGGAAAAGTAGTCACCATTTCCGGACCCGACGGTTATATCTACGATGCCGCCGGGATAAAAGGCGATAAAGTTGATTACCTGCTCAACCTGAGGGCGACAAACGATGATGTGGTGGAACCGTATGCACGGGAGTTTGGCGCCGAGTTTTTCGCCGACAAAAAACCATGGGAGCAAAAAATTGACATCGCCATTCCGTGTGCAACCCAAAACGAACTTGATCTGGAAGACGCTAAAATACTGGTGAAAAACGGATGTTTTTTGGTGGCGGAGGCTTCGAATATGGGATGTACAGCGGATGCTGCCGAATACCTGTCGGAACAAATTGATTATGCACCCGGGAAAGCAGTAAATGCGGGTGGTGTAGCGGTTTCGGGTTTGGAGATGACACAAAACAGCCAGCGCCTGAACTGGACGCGCGAAGAAGTTGACGCCCGCCTGCACCTGATTATGCGCGAAATACATGAAACATGTGTTGCCTATGGAAATTCGGGTAAAAAAATCAACTACCTGAAAGGCGCCAATGTTGGTGGTTTTGTGAAAGTGGCCGAGGCAATGCTTGCACAGGGATTTGTGTAATGCGAGTTTCAAATTTCAAATTCCAAGTTCCAAATTCCAGGTTTAAATTTGGAACTGTCGATTTTGATCGAATTATCAATTAGATAATATTGGCTTTAAGGAAAACTTATTGAAATTGTTTTCCTTTGAAGCCAAATTTTTGCAATGTTGATTGATACGCATTCTCATATTTATTCTGAAGACTTTATTAATGACATCGACGAGGTCATTTCAAGAGCATATGACAACGATGTGCGGAAAATAGTGTTACCGAATATTGACAGCTCTTCGGTTCGTAAAATGTTGGATCTGGCCGATCAGTATCCGCAAATTTGCTACCCGTTGATGGGATTGCACCCGACTTCGGTTGGCGAAGATTATCAGGCAGAACTGGAACTGGTGGAATACTGGCTGCAAAAACGTAAATTTTTCGGGATTGGCGAAATCGGCATCGACCTGTATTGGGAAAGCACTTATATTGAAGAACAGACCATCGCATTCAGACATCAGGTTAAGCTGGCCAAAAAGTACCGGTTACCGGTAGTGATTCACGTGCGCGATTCGTTTGATGAAGTTTATAAGGTGTTGGAAGAAGAAAATGACGATACTCTTCAAGGAGTTTTTCACAGTTTTACCGGAACTGTAGAACAAGCAGGGAAGGTGATCGGGTTGGGCTTTAAAGTGGGTGTTGGCGGTATCATCACTTTCAAAAACAGTGGCCTCGATGAAATAGTCGCACAAATCCCGCCAAAGCATATTATCCTGGAAACCGATTCGCCCTATCTGACGCCGGCGCCTTTCAGGGGCAAACGTAATGAAAGTTCGAACCTCATTTATGTAGCCCGAAAACTTGCTGAGCTTCATCACGTTTCCGTCAATGAAATTGCAAAAGTGACTACTGAAAATGCCGTCAGGCTTTTTGGCATATAACCATAAAATTTTACCTTCTTTTGATTAAAACAAATTCAGGTGAATAACAAATCAATCCTACTTATTTATACCGGCGGCACCATCGGGATGGTACAAAAGGATAAAGAGGGCGCATTGAGCCCGGTCCGGTTTGATCAAATCGTGGATGAGGTGCCGGAGCTAAACCGGCTTGGACACCATCTGGAGTCGATCACCTTTAATCCGCCTATAGATTCTTCGGATATATCGCCTAAAATATGGGGGCGTCTGGCCAATACCATTCAGCAGAACTACAGTAAATTCGACGGATTTGTCATTCTTCATGGCACCGATACCATGGCTTATACCGCTTCGGCATTAAGTTACATGCTCGAAAACCTGGATAAGCCTGTTGTAATGACCGGTTCGCAGTTACCCATTGGCGTATTGCGTACCGATGGCAAGGAAAACCTCATCACGTCTATTGAGATAGCTGCTGCACAAAAAAGCGGGCTTGCGGTGGTTCCCGAAGTCTGTGTTTATTTTGACAATAAACTATACCGGGGAAACCGGGTTTCTAAACGACATGCCGACCATTTCAGTGCCTTTGATTCAGTTAATTACCCACTATTGGCAAAAGCCGGTGTCGATATCAGGTTTTTCCACGAAAATATCTATCACCCGGTCAATAAAGGGATATTGAAGGTGCGACCAGAGTTTGATGACCATGTGGTCGTTTTGAAATTATTTCCCGGAGTAAACCGCGAAATATTCGAACAAATCATTAGCATTCAGAGTTTAAAAGGAGTTGTCCTTGAAACATTTGGGTCGGGAAATATACCCACCTTGGGTTGGTTAATCAAATCAATAAAAAAAGCAATTAAAAGAAAAGTGGTGTTCCTGAATGTAACCCAGTGTCAGGGTGGCACTGTGAAAATGGGGCAGTATCAAACCAGCAGGGAGCTTTTAAAAATAGGTGTTGTGAATGGAAAAGACATGACGACTGAGGCGGCTGTAACTAAGTTGATGTTTCTGCTTGGACAAGGATTGAATCACGAAGATATTAAGCTACATTTGCACGAAAATTTGAGCGGGGAAATAAGTGAGTAGCTTATTTCTTTTTCACAATTTTTTTGTATTTTGCAGCCCTGAAAAAATCAGGCGTTGCGAAACTTTGGAGAGGTGCAGGAGTGGCTGAACTGGCACGCCTGGAAAGCGTGTGTACCCCTAAAGGGTACCGAGGGTTCGAATCCCTCTCTCTCCGCCGGAGAATTGTTCTTTAACAAAACTGACTTACGAATGTTTTAATAAGTGATGAAAAAGAACAGGCTTCAAAAACCCTGTTTTTCAGTCGAATGAAAATCAAATAGTATTATAAAAATTTAAAATTCAGAAGATTTACTAATTAAAAATTTAAAACCAATGATGAAAAAACTATTTGCGTTTATAGCAGTTCTTGGAATGCTTTATTCAGGAGCATCGAACATTGCCGTAGCCCAGAATCAAACTGAGGACACAACAACTGAGGTGGCTCCAGCCCGTACTTCACCTGCTGCTGCTGATGCAGAAGAAAAAGCTGCGGCAGCTGCCGAAAGCGGGCAGTCGTTACACAGCCAGTTAAAACAAAAATTTATCGAAGGTGGACCAACCTTCATGTCATTCGTTCTTATTACTTTGATTTTGGGTCTTGCATTAGCATTGGAAAGGGTTATTTACCTGAACCTGTCGACCACCAATACCAAAAAATTATTGGTAAGTGTTGAAGAAGCCCTTGACAATGGCGGCATCGAAGCTGCTAAAGAGGTTTGCCGTAACACGCGCGGACCGGTTGCAAGTATTTTCTACCAAGGGCTTGACCGCTCAGACGAAGGCCTGGATGTTGTTGAAAAAACCGTTGTCGCATACGGTGGCGTACAAGCCGGCTTGTTGGAAAAAGGTTTGAGCTGGCTGTCTTTGTTTATCGCACTTGCACCTATGCTTGGGTTCATGGGAACAGTTATCGGGATGATCGCTGCTTTCGATGCTATTGAAATAGCTGGTGATATCAGCCCCGCTCTGGTTGCCGGTGGTATTAAAGTTGCCTTGATCACAACAGTTTCCGGTCTTGTTGTAGCTATCATCCTGCAGATTTTCTATAACTATTGTGTCGCTAAAATCGACAGCATTATCAACAACATGGAAGATGCTTCTATCTCATTGATCGACATTTTGGTAAAACACAATCTGAAAAAATAAAATAACATATGAAGCTAGATAAAGTATTATCCATCGTATTGTGGGTACTTTTAGCAGTTTCAGCCATCCTGATTGTGTCGATGATGACGAATATCAGTGAAAATGATGCTGATCCTACCATGGGTGCCTGGATCAATACCAATTTAACATGGTCCTATTTCCTTTTGGGAGTGGGTGCGGTTGTTGCCATTGGCTTTGCGTTAATCAATACCTTCACCGATAAAGAAGCTGCCAAAAAAGGGGGAATTGCTCTCGTATTTGCAGCTGTTGTGCTCGCGATTTCATACATGCTTGCATCGGATGCTATCCCGCAGTTCTACGGGGTTGACAAATTTATCGCCGACGGTACTTTAACCAATTCCATTTCAAAATGGATCGGTACGACCTTGTATGCAACCTATATTTTGTTGTTCCTGTCAGTTATTTCAATTGCAGTTTCAGCATTGTCTCGTATTTTTAAGTAATGTTAATGTGGTAACAAATACAGGAAAGGAATTAAATTATGGCTAGACAATTACCCGAAATACCTGCAGCATCACTGGCTGATATAGCCTTTATGTTGCTCATCTTTTTCCTGGTAACCACCACAATGGATGTTGACAGCGGACTGGAACGTCGCCTTCCACCTATGCCTCCTGAGGTAATAGAGGAAACCCCTCCTATTAAGGAGCGTAATGTATTCGTGGTTTTGGTGAATGCCAATAACCAGTTGCTGGTCGAAGGGGAACTGATGCAGGTGAATAACCTTCGTGAAAGGGCCAAAGAGTTTATGGAAAATCCCGCAAATGATCCTAACCTGCCTGAAAAACAAGTCAAAAATGTTGAGTTTTTTGGGGAAGTGGAAATCACCAAAGGGGTTATCTCCTTGCAAAACGACGTGGGTACCCAATATGGAACATACATTGCTGTACAAAACGAATTGGTTGGTGCCATTAATGAACTGAGAGAAGAACTTGCCAAAAAGAAATTTGGCAAAGCATATAAAAACCTTGACCGGGAACAGCAAAAAGCCGTTCAGGAAATTTACCCGTCAAGGATATCTGAAGCTGAACCTAAAAAAATAGGAGGGAAAAAATAAGATGTCAAAATTTAGAAAAAAAGGATCGAAAGGATTACCTCCCATTTCTACCGCGTCTTTGCCTGACATTGTGTTTATGTTACTTTTCTTCTTCATGGTGAGTACAACCATGAGGGAAGTGACATTGATGGTGAAGGTACATGTGCCCGAAGCTACTGAACTTTCAAAACTGGAAAAGAAATCCCTGGTAAGTTATATCTATGTGGGAACTCCGATTCAGCAATATCAAAGGGTATTTGGCTCTGAGCCGCGTATCCAGTTGAACGACCAGTTTGCACGTGTTTCCGACATTCCTGATTACATTACCAGCGAAAGGGAAGCCAGAGATGAAGCTGAGGTGCCTTTTATGATTACGTCGCTTAAAGTGGATGAATTTACAAAGATGGGTATCGTCACCGATATCAAGCAGGAATTGCGTAAAGCATCGGCCCTGCACATCAACTATTCTTCGCGCAAAAGAGAAGACAGGTAATTCAAAACTAAAAATAGATGAAAAAGGAGGGCTGCAAAGTTCTCCTTTTTTTTATCCTGAAAACCAGATAAAGATATGGCAACACTAAAATTTGATGAAACACCGTATGAAGTTGTACGCGAGGGCCTTAACCGGAAAATAATTCATACCGACAACCTGATGACCGTGCTGATTGATTTTACAAATGGCCCATGGGAAGAGCCAGAGCCAAAACACAGTCATCCGCACGAGCAAACCTCCTATATTGCGCAAGGCAAAATCATTTTCTTTTGTGACGGCGAAGAACCCAAAGAATTGACAGCCGGCGACCTGTTTGCTGTTCCTTCTAACGTGAAACATACCATACAGCTTTTGTCAAAGTCCGCCCGTTTGATAGATAGTTTCAACCCGGTAAGGGAAGATTTTTTAAAAAAATAAGATTGAGAAGAAAGCAGTTGAAGACAATCGTCTGCCATTGTCTTCAACTGTCAAGCTGCTTTCTAGCTGTTTGTTATTGGAAAAGTCAGCTGCGGAGATCCGGCTGAAGTTTACTTTATTCTTTTTCCTTCAAACTGAGTTTAATTTGAAGCTCGTCCAACTGCGCCTGTGCAATTGGCGATGGTGCATCGTTCATCACATCGCGGCCCGAGTTGTTTTTTGGGAAAGCGATTACGTCGCGAATGCTGTCGAGCCCCGCAAACAAAGATACCAGCCGGTCGAAACCGAAAGCGATGCCGGCATGTGGCGGTGCACCATATTTAAATGCGCTCAGCAAGAAGCCAAACTGTGCCTCTGCTTCTTCTTTTGTAAAACCAAGCAAGTCAAACATCCGTGATTGAAGTTCGGAGTTAAAAATACGGACTGAACCACCACCTATCTCCACCCCGTTGATAACCAGGTCGTAGGCATTGGCCCGCACATTTTTCGGATCGGAATCCAACAATACGATGTCTTCTGGTTTCGGTGACGTGAACGGATGATGCATGGCATAAAACCGCTTGCTTTCGGGGTCCCATTCCAGCAATGGAAAATCGACCACCCAGAGCGGCTTAAAAATATTTTTATTGCGAAGTCCAAGTTGGTTGCCCATCTCGAGGCGCAATTCGCCAAGCGCGTTGATTGTTTTCGATTGGTCGCCCGAAAGCACGAGCAAAAGGTCGCCCGGCACCGCGCCAAACGCTGCAGCCCAAGCCTTCAGGTCTTCTTCTGTATAAAATTTATCGACCGACGATTTGAAAGTGCCGTCGGTATTACATTTTACATACACCAATCCTTTGGCGCCTATTTGGGGACGTTTTACCCAGTTGGTAAGCTCGTCCAGTTGTTTACGGGTGTATTCGCTGCATCCGCTGGCACAAATACCGCCAATAAACTCAGCATCATCAAACACTTTAAAGTCTTTGCCTTTTACCAGCCCGCTGATATTTTTGATTTGCATGCCGAAGCGGAGATCGGGTTTGTCGGAACCGTAGTTTTCCATAGCATCGGCGTAGGCAATACGTGGAAAATCTTCCACTTCAACATTTTTGATCGTTTTAAATAAATATTTGGTGAGTCCTTCAAACGTATTAAGTACATCTTCCTGCTCAACAAAAGCCATTTCACAGTCAATTTGGGTGAACTCAGGCTGGCGGTCGGCGCGAAGGTCTTCGTCGCGAAAACATTTTACGATCTGGAAATAGCGGTCGAAGCCGGCAACCATCAGTAATTGTTTAAATAACTGCGGCGATTGCGGCAGCGCATAAAACTCACCGGGATTTAACCGCGAAGGAACCACAAAGTCGCGGGCGCCTTCCGGGGTCGATTTCATCAAAACCGGCGTTTCGGTTTCGATGAAATTTTTTTCATTCAGATAAGAACGCACCGCATGCGCCATTTGCGAGCGCAGTACCAGGTTTTGCCTTACCGGGTTACGGCGCAGGTCGAGGTAGCGGTATTTCATGCGGATATCGTCGCCGCCGTCGCTTTCATCTTCAATTGTGAACGGTGGAACAGCCGACGGGCTGAGCACTTTCAGTTCCTTCACATCAATTTCGATGTCGCCGGTTTCAATGTTTTTGTTTTTGCTGCTGCGTTCGCGTACGATACCGGTAGCCTGGATGACAAACTCACGCCCGATCTTTTTTAACTTATCGGTAATTTCGGTTGAAGAAGTTTCGTCAAAAACGAGTTGGGTAATTCCGTAACGGTCGCGGAGGTCGAGAAAGCTCATGCCACCCAGTTCACGTTTGCGCTGGACCCAGCCGGCCAAAGTTACTTCCAATCCTTGATTTTCGAGGCGTAATTCACCACAGGTATGTGTTCTGTACATAATTTCAGATGTTTTTGATAGCGTACAAAAATAAACGATTTTAGCAATTTAAATTGTAGGTTTGTGATTTTAATTTTGATAGTTGAGTTGATATGGAGCCATTTGATGACAGCTATTTTATGAAGAAGGCTTTTCAGGAGGCCCGCCTGGCCTATGAGGAAGGAGAGATTCCCGTTGGGGCGGTCGTTGTTGTGCAAAACCGCATCATTGCCAGGGCGCATAATTTGACCGAAACCCTGACCGATGTGACTGCTCATGCCGAAATGCAATCAATTACCGCCGCTGCAAATCTGCTTGGAGGCAAATATCTGAATGAGTGTACATTATACGTCACTTTGGAGCCTTGTGTGATGTGTGCCGGGGCACTCGGTTGGGCGCAACTTGGAAAGCTGGTCTATGGCGCGAGCGACGAAAAGCGGGGCTTTATGAAATTTGCACCGCATGCCCTTCACCCAAAAACAAAAGTGGTGGCGGGAGTGATGGCGGATGATTGTGCCGATTTGATGACTGCTTTTTTTCAGGAAAAAAGATAAGACAAAAAAAAGGCAGTCCTCTGACCGCCTTTTCCGCCCCGGTTTCCCGGGGAACTAACCTAAACCAACTAAACCTAATAAACCATGAGCTTGCCGGAAATCGTGTTTGCCGTCAGATGAAGGCTGATTTTCAGCTTGCTGTCTATACTTGCAGGAAGAGAACCTCCGAACAAGTACATTTCGATTTCGCTTCAAAGATATCAAAAAAAATAAAAGATTCGCAAGCATATTTTTTGAATAGTTTTTATGATTGCGCTGATACTTATCCCGCTTTACCCATTTGGCAGGAGCGCCCAATGTGCTGCTGTCCGGGAACGGTGTTTTAGCAGAACGATGTTTCCCGACTGGGACTTTTTACCTAATTTTACCGCATAAGAAAATAGCACTAATTTTTGTTTCACAAACCGATCTCCGAAAACTCTGACTTATGCGATTAACAATTATGGTATTGTTTTTTTGTTTTTGCTTTGCAGGCATTGCCCAAAACAGCCCAAAAAGAGAATTCAGGGCGAGTTGGGTCGCAACGGTCTCGAACATCGACTGGCCTTCGCAACCGGGATTGAGTATCGCCCGGCAGCAGCAAGAGGCGATAATTTTGCTCAACAAACTTCAGCAGGTCGGGATGAATGCCGTTATTTTTCAGGTACGGCCTTCGTCTGACGCTTTTTATCGCTCCAAGCTCGAACCATGGTCACGGTATCTGACCGGAACGCCGGGGCAGGATCCGGGATATGACCCATTGCAGTTTTGGATTGATGAATGCCGCAAAAGAAACATGGAGTTTCATGCGTGGCTGAACCCATTCAGGGTAGCCCTGAAATTTGATGAACCAATGGCATCAACCCATGTTGCGTTTAAACATCCCGACTGGGTGGTAAAATATGGCAACTCCCTGTATTTTGATCCCGGATTGCCGGAAACACGCCAATACATTACTAATGTGGTGATTGAGCTTGTCCGCAACTACGATATTGATGCCATTCATTTTGATGATTACTTTTATCCTTATCCTATTATTGGCGAATCGTTTCCCGACAGCCTAACTTTCAGTAAATACCGCTCCGGATTTCCGGCTACGAAACTGGAAGATTGGCGGCGCGCAAACGTGGATTTGACAATTGAGATGTTAAGCAAATCAATCAAGTCAATCAAACCTTGGGTGAAGTTTGGCATTAGTCCGTTTGGCGTTTGGCGTAATTTTGCAACTGATCCAAGAGGATCGCGTACCACTGCCGGGAATACCAACTACGACCACTTATATGCCAATGTTCTGAGATGGATGGAGGAAGACTGGATTGATTATCTTGTTCCGCAACTATATTGGCACATCGGCCATCCGGCCGCCAACTATCAAACATTATGCGAGTGGTGGTGCAAAAATTCATATGGTAAAGCATTATATATCGGCCATTCGCTTTATAAAAGTGACCCGGGTTCAACTATTCCCGAATGGCGGCAGGCAACTCAACTGCCTGATCAGGTGAGGTTAACCCGGCAGATTCCGGAGATTGGAGGAAGCGCCTATTTTAGCGCAAAACATTTTTACAGGGATGTGATCGGGTTTCAGGATAGCTTAATTAGCAATCTTTACAAATATCCGGCACTGATCCCGGAAATGCCATGGATCGACAAGCTCCCGCCGCCAGTCCCGGTAAAATTTAAAAAAGGCTGGGGAAAAACATTAAAATGGAAAGTGAAAAAAACTGAAGCCGAAATGGATAAAACCATCAACTTTATTGTTTATAAAAATAAAGTAGGCGAACTGTTTAACCCCAATGACAGCCGTTTTATTGAGCGGATCACAAAAGAAACCAGGATCGACCTGAAAAAGAGGAACAACCAGGAGGAGTTTGAATACCGGATATCGGCGCTTGACCGGCTTCACAATGAAAGTAAATTGTCGAAACCAGTCAAGGTAAAACTTTAAAATATGGGCATCAAAGCAGATTGTTTTTTGGCAAATACCACGCAGGAGGAAACACAGGCAGCTATTCTACAGTTTAAAAAATCAGCCGTTGTTCAATCTGTTTTTGTCATCAGCCCGGTTCCTGTAACGTTTGATGGCGCCGAAACGATTACAGGATCAGCGCTGCATTCCGGCAAAACGATACGGGCTTTGGCGGAAAAAACGACGGCGGCATTTGCTTTTACCATGTTTCAGAACACCCAGCCGGCAATTGGGCAATTCGCTACCGAACGGATGGTCGACCTGGCAGAAAGTACGGGCGCTGCCATGCTTTACAGCGACTACTACGAAATGAAAGAAGGGCGGATGTACAATCATCCTTTAATTGATTACCAACAGGGAAGTTTGCGAGACGATTTTAATTTCGGACCGGTGCAGCTGTTTCGAACCGACGTATTGAAGGCCTTTCTGGATGAAACTACCGATGAATGGGAATATGCCGGCTTTTACGCGCTTCGGCTGTTGGCTTCCCGCATGGGCGAGGTTTTGCGTGTTCCCGAGTTTCTGTTTACAAAGTCTGAAACCGATTTGCGCCAATCGGGCGAAAAGCAGTTTGACTATGTGAAAGCCAGCGCGCGCGAACGGCAAATCGAAATGGAACAGGCATGTACCAGCCACCTGAAAAAAATTGGAGCTTTTCTTTCACCCGAATCCTTTAAAGAAGTACAGTTTGGAGGTGATTTTCCGGTTGGGGCGAGCGTCGTGATCCCGGTACGCGACCGGATCAAAACCATCAAAGATGCGGTTGATTCGGTGTTGGCGCAAAAAACCGCTTTCCCATTCAACCTGATTGTGGTGGACAATCATTCATCCGATGGCACGACGGAATTGCTTCAGACCTATGACGACGAGCGGCTGATTCACCTCATTCCCGAGCGGAAAGATCTGGGTATCGGAGGCTGCTGGAACGAAGCGGCCTTTCATCCGGCGTGCGGCCGTTTCGCCGTTCAACTCGACAGTGATGATTTATATTTGGATGAAAACACCTTGCAAAAGATCGTAGATAAATTTTACCAGGAAAACTGTGCCATGGTGATTGGTTCATACCAGATGTGCAATTTTGCGTTGGAAGAAATTCCGCCCGGGTTAATTGACCACCGCGAGTGGACGCCGGAAAATGGCCCGAACAATGCCCTGCGCATCAACGGGCTGGGTGCGCCGCGGGCCTTTTACACGCCTGTTCTTCGCGAAATACGGGTTCCTAACACCAGCTATGGAGAGGATTATGCCGTGGGACTGGCTATATCGCGGCAGTGGAAAATTGGCCGCATTTACGAACCGGTCTACCTTTGCCGCCGTTGGGAGGACAACTCCGACGCTGCTCTGGATGTTCTGAAAGAAAATGCTCACAACCTTTACAAAGACCGGCTTCGCACCTTTGAACTGAAAGCGCGGATGAAAAAGATCGAAGGGATTGATGAGATCGGGGAAGATTGATTCCGGATTTCGGATGCCGGACGTTGTGACTGAAAACCGGAATTTATGACAATGACAGAAACAAGCCTGAAAATAAAAGCAAAATCATTGATTCAGCAGCAGAAGTTGAACTGGCCCGTGGCCCGGACAAATTATGCCGGCTTGGGAAAAGTGGAGTCAAAAACTTTTCAGTTTGATGGTTTTCAAATCATTGTCCAATTCAATCCCGAACGTATCCGTTCTTCTGCAGCAAAAACCGACAGCCAATCCATCAGTGAAAGGGCTTGTTTTTTGTGTCCTGAAAATCAACCAAAAGAACAAGAAAGTATTGATTTTAACGGAAGATATAAAATACAGGTGAACCCGTACCCAATTTTTAATGAGCACTTTACCATTCCGCTGAAAAAACATTTGCCACAGGAAATCATGCCTCATTTTAGCGAAATGCTACAGCTTAGCAAACAACTGCCCGGCTACACGGTTTTTTACAACGGCCCCAAATGTGGCGCATCGGCTCCCGACCATTTTCATTTTCAGGCGGGAAATAAAAATGTAATGCCCGTTGTTTCGGAGATTGACACGGTTGCCGGTAATTTTGGGCAGGTACTGCTGCATCATGATCAGATACGGATTACGGCTGTGGGGAAGGAATACCTGCGCAAACTGATCCTTTTGGAATCGGGTTCGGCTGACGTGCTGTCAAATTATTTTCAGAAGCTTGTTTCTGTTTTGAATGAACGGGGACAAGAGGGTGAACCCATGATGAACGTGCTTTGCACCTTTGAGGACGAAGCCTGGAAAATAATGGTTTTCCCTCGGGACAAGCAACGCCCAAGCCAGTTTTTTGCCGAAGGTGAAAAACAAATCCTGATGAGCCCGGCTTCTGTTGAAATGAGCGGGCTGGTTATTCTTCCCAGGAAAGAAGATTTTGAAAAGATAACGAAAGAAGATTTGGCGGATATTTACGGGCAGGTGACTATAGCAGAAGCCCCCTCTGACTCTCCCGAAAGAGGAGAACAAGAAAAACCGGTAAAAGACTGGGCATGGCTAATTTGCGAAATAGAATCAGTACTAAAAACAAGGGATCATGACTAAAGAACACGAAATACCTTCAGACAGCCATACTTCCTTCCCCTCGGGGAGGACCGGGGATGGACGTTTTCAGCCTCAAATTCAGGTTGGAATTATGGTCGGAGAAACGATCAGTTTTGAATTGGCAGGTGACTACAATTTCAACAACAAATTAACGAAAGGGTATTTTCAGGCAGCTATCGATGGCGATAAAATCAACATCAAATCAAAGGATGGGCCGGTAATTTCGGAAACCGAATTTTTGTTTGAAAGCACATCGGCTGAAGCTTCTTTTCTACTCGAAGACGTGACCATCGGGATTGACTTTCACTGGGAACAAAAAGAAAATCAACGTTTCAGAGGCGATTTGAAACTGGTTGTTGAAAACGGAAAAGTGCGCGCCATCAATCTTGTTCCGCTCGAAGAATACCTGCGTTCGGTAATTTCATCGGAGATGAGCGCCACCAGTTCGTCAGAACTGCTGAAAGCGCATGCGGTTATTTCGCGAAGCTGGCTGCTGGCACAAATCCGGAAGAGCAAAAAGTCGCAAAAACCTTATTCGTCTGTTCAACAAAACGAAGAGGAGCTGATCCGTTGGTACGACCGCGAAGACCACCGGTTGTTTGATGTTTGCGCCGACGACCATTGCCAGCGTTACCAGGGAATCAGTAAGATTATCAGCGAAAAAGCCAGCCAGGCCATTGATGCCACTTTTGGCGAAGTTTTGGTTTCGGGCGATGAAATCTGCGACGCCCGTTTTTCAAAATGTTGCGGCGGCATTTCCGAAAATTTTGAAAACGTGTGGGAGCCGGTTTTCCACGATTATCTGATTGCAATAGTTGATTCGGAACAGGCTGATATTCCGGTTGTTGATCTGAGTCGCGAAAAAGAAGCCGAAGCCTGGATACGCAACAGCCCGCCCGCTTTTTGCAATACTTCGGATCAAAAAGTTTTGTCGCAGGTGTTGCCCGATTTTGATCGGAAAACCACCGACTTTTACCGCTGGAAAACCAGTTATCAACAGCAAGAACTTTCGGATTTATTGCTGAAAAAAACGGGCATCGACTTCGGCCAGATTATCAGACTGGAAGCGGTTGAACGTGGGCACTCGTCCCGCATCATCAAACTAAAAATCACAGGCAGCAAACGAACAATGATCATTGGCAAAGAACTGGAGATCCGCCGCGCACTCGCCGAATCTCATTTATATAGCTCGGCTTTTGTGATCGATCATGAGGATGAACAAGCAGGTGTGCCGCAGCAGTTTGTTTTAACCGGTGCGGGTTGGGGACACGGCGTGGGCCTTTGCCAGATTGGGGCGGCAGTGATGGGCGAAAAAGGCTTCAGCTACCAGCAAATCCTCAAGCATTATTTTAGCGGGGCTGCCCTGAAAAAACAATATTAAAGGCTGGCAGTAAAAATCCAAAAGTGCAGGCTTCTTTAGGAATATTTAAATTCATTTAACATCTATAATCCGCCCGATTCATTTAGATTTGAATAAAAACCAGTTCAAATGAAGCTGATCTTACTCCTCTTTTTCATGTTATCCGTCATTTTCATCCATGCGCAGGGCATTCGCGGAACCGTTACCGACAGCGATAAAACCCCCGTGGCGTATGCCAACATTTATGTTCCCGCGTTAAAGACAGGCACTACTTCGAATATCAACGGGGAGTTTGAACTGAAACTTCCGAAAGGCGAGTGGGAAGTGCTTTTCCAATATATCGGGTATAAAACGGTCGTTCAGAACGTAAACACTGAGGCCGGCACGGCAGTCGTCGATATCACCCTGTTCCCGCAAAACATTCATCTTAAAGAGATTAAAGTGCTCGCTTCGGGCGAAGATCCTGCCTATTATGTCATGCGGCGTGCTATTGCCATGGCGCCTTATTACAACAGTCAGGTGGCCGAATACAATTGCAAACTTTACCTGAAAGGCACCGGCGTGGTTGACCGGATACCCCGGCTGTTTAAAAAGCAGATGGAAAAGGAGGGGATTAAAAAGGACAAACCTTTTTCGATGGAATCGGTGAACCGGATTCATTTTGAGCTGCCGGACAAGCTTGATCAGCAGGTGATTGCCATGCGGTCAACCGGCAACGACAACCAAACGAACCCCATGCAAATGATCACCACCAATCTGTATAATGTGTCGAAATATGGCGTTTCGTCGCCGGTTGCCCGCAACGCGCTGTCGGTTTACCGTTTCGAATTGGCCGGCGTTTTTGAAGACCAGGGCAAACTGATTAACAAGGTGAAAGTAATGCCGAAGGTGAAAGGGCAGCAGGGTACCTTCGAAGGTTTTGTCAACATTGTGGATGGCTACTGGAACATTCATTCCGCCGACCTGCGTTTTTCAATGCCCATGACGGAAGTCACTATGCGACAGATGTACAGCCTCGTGGACATCAATGCCTGGATGCCAACCAGTTTCAATTTCGATATCAAATTTAACGCGTTGGGGTTTGGTTTGAAGTACGATTATGTGGCTTCTTTTTCGGAATACGAGGTGAAGTTGAATGAAAAGCTTGACCATTCGTTTCTGCGAAAAATGGAAGAACGTGAAAAACAAGAAGCTGCTGTTTTGGATTCCATCGTCGAAATGGAAGAATTTCTGGAAGAAAAAAAAGCCGCCGGCTCAAAAAATCAACAGCAGATTGCCGAACTTCTGGAAAAAGAAGAATTGTCGAATCGCGAAATGTATAAGCTTGAAAAGCTGATGGATAAAGAAGCTGAACGTTCGTTGCCGCCCGAGCCGCTTGAAATTACCGAACGGGTGCAGGTGTCGAAAAGTGCGGTGAACAACGATGCCGGTTTTTGGAATGAACTGCGGCCTATCCCGCTGACCGAAGCCGAGGAATCGGAGTTCAGCAAAAAAGATTCGCTGATTCTGGCCAGCAGCACGCCCGAATATAAAGATTCCATCAGGGATATCAGGATGAAGTTTAAAGTGAAGGATCTGTTTTTGGGACGGACGTACAAATATGGCAACGACAGTATCCGCTTCCGCTCCGATTTTTCAATTCCGGGCCTGCTTTACCGGAGAGCCGGCTCATTTAATACCGTTGACGGTGTCAGTTATGGCCTGCCTTTTTCATTCAGTTTGAATGATTCAACCGGCCGGAGTTTTCGTGCGAACGCATCGGGCCGATATGCTTTTTCGAGGGAAACCGCTTATGGCGAGGCTTTTGCCCGCTATAACTACAATGGCCTCAAACGGCGGTGGGTCAGTATTTCGGGTGGCAAAAAGCTGGAAGATTTTAAAGGTGCAAAAGGTATTTCTTCCGAAGAAAATGAATTGTACACCTTGTTTTTCGAAGACAATTTCCAGAAGTTTTACGAAAAGAAATTTTTAAACCTTTCGGGTGGAACCGAAATTATTAATGGCATGCAGTTTCGGGGAAGCCTGGAATTTTCGAATCGAACGCCGGTAAAAAACAATTCAAGTTATACGTTTATTGACTGGAAAGATAAAAACTATACGCCGAACGTTCCCGAAACAGTGGTGGATGAATTTTTGCTAACGGGAAGCCGTTCATTGACTGCCGGTTTCGAAATTAATTACACGCCCCGGCAACGCTACCGCATTCGCGATCATATCAAATATCCGGCGGACAGTAATTTTCCTACTTTCAACCTTCAATATAAAAAAGGAATAAAAGATTTGGCGGGCAGCGATGTCGATTTTGATTTGCTGAAACTGGGCCTCACCCAGCAAGTGCGCGTTGGGTTCGACAGTCACCTGCGCTATTTTGCTGAAGCCGGTAAATACCTGAACAACAACCAGATTTATTTTGCTGATTACACCTTTTTTAATTCGAACGACCAGTTTTTGACTTTGACAGATTTTGACAGGCAGTTTGCCTTGCCCGCCTATTATCGCCTGTTCAGCAATAAACATTACCTTGAGGCGCACGCTGCACTGGATATGAATAAATTTTTGCTGAAACGCCTGCCTGTGCTGAATGGTACAATGATACGCGAAAAGCTGAAAATGCACTACATGACCAGCGAATCGGTTTCGAATTACCTGGAACTGAGCTATGGGCTGAATGGTATCTTTTTGCTGTTTGATGTTGAGTTTGTTGGAGGTTTTAACAATTGGAAGGATTTTCAAACCGGAGTCAGGATTGGAATTAATCTAAAATAGAGCTCAGCTTATCCGGCATTTTTGCTGTGTGAATACAGCAAAAACGGGTGGCGTGGGAAATATTTGGCAAAAATTTCTGCTTTTTTCCGTTTGGATGAAGGTCGGGTTACATCATCAACAGGCCTTGCGTTTGTTTTTCCACCAATGATGCATAGTAGCCTTTTAGCGCCATTAGTTCTTTATGGGTGCCTGCTTCTTTAATCGTACCGTTTTTCAAAACCAGGATGTGGTCGGCTTTCACCACCGTGTTGAGCCGGTGCGCGATGATAAAAGTAGTGCGGCCTTTCATCAGTTTTTGCAGGGCTTCCTGCACCAGTGCTTCCAGTTCGGCGTCCATCGCAGATGAAGCTTCGTCTAGAATCAAAATGGGCGGGTTTTTCAGAATGGCGCGGGCAATAGCGATCCGTTGCCTTTCGCCGCCCGACAATCTGCCGCCACGTTCGCCGGCCAATGTGGCATAGCCATCCGGCAGTTGCGTGATAAAATCATGAGCATTGGCAGCTTTTGCAGCCTGTTCTATTTCGTCAAACGAGGCGTCCTGTCGGCCATAACGGATGTTGTCAGCAATGGATTCATTAAAAAGAAGGGCATCCTGCAAAACCACTCCCATCTGCCGTCTGATCGAAATTTGTTTCAACAGCCTGAGATCGTACCCATCCAGTAAAATCCGGCCCTGCGTGGGATCGTAAAAACGTTGCAGCAAAGCAATCAGCGTTGATTTCCCGGAGCCGCTTGGTCCAACCAGCGCCACTGATTCACCCGGGTTCACCCGAAGGCTAAAACCTTTGATGATTTCATTTTCTGAACCCGAATAACCGAAATGAACCTCATCATAAACAACTTCTCCTTTTAACGCTGGTGGTTCAACAGCATCGGGGCGGTCACCTAAAAAATCTTGCGTATCGAGAATTTCAAAAATGTGTTCGAGCGAAACAGTTGCCATCTGGAAAGTGGCGTAAATGCCGGTCAGGTTTTGCACCGGCCCGAAAAGGCCACCAATGTAACCCAGAAAAGCGATGAGCGTTCCAAGGGTGATTTCGCCTTTCACCACTAAAAATGCGCCAAAGGCAATTGCTGAAACCCGCGCCACGACAACGATGGCATTTTGAATGGCGGTGATCCGCGAGTCAAAGCCAACCCCCCGGACCACGCGGTCGTTGGCTTCTTCCACATCTCTCATGAAGCGCGTTTTTTCGTAATCTTCCATGGCAAAACTGCGAACGGTAACAATGCCGGAAAGCACTTCATTAAAGCGGGAATAAATTTTTGCCCAACGGTTCATCAAAAAACTCTCCCGGCTGCGTTGGGAAGGTGCCGCAAATCCGGCCACTATCGCGGGCAGCGGCGTAAAAACAGCGACCAGCAAAGTCATCCGCCAGTCGAGCCGGAACATAACGACTGCTGCCAGGAGCAAGTAAGTTATTGCCGGAAAAACATTAAAAGCGATTTCAGCAATCGCTTTTACATAACCCTGGATGCCCCGTTCAAGCTTGGTCATGATGGCGCCTGTGCCTTGCGAGCGGTGAAAATCAACCGGCAAAATGTGCAAACGTCCCACGGTGATGCGCAACAGGTTATGGTGGATCCTGATCCTGGTTCGCCAGGTGAACCAGTTGGAAAGCCCTGCAATGATTTCTTTCAACAAAGTGAGTATCAGCAAAACAACAATTCCTGTCACCAACTGGTTGGCCTGGAAATCTTCAGTGAGTCCGTCAAAAATGTATTTCATCACCAATGGCTCCAAAACACCTGCAATTGCCAGCAGAATTGTAAGTGCTACAATCAAAATTACATTTCCTGTTTTTGGGGCGGCAAGTGATAAAGCCCGCTTTAGCCTGCTCCAATCTTCTTTAATATTGCTTTTTCCGGATCGTTCCATAACAATCGGATAACGATATGATAAACCCAACAATCGTCAAAGAAGATATGTTTGCCTTCTTCCGGGTGAAATTCAGTTTGTAATAAGATAAATCGAATTCATTCAGAAGTTTATAGTCTTTTTTTGGTTTAATTTATCCTGAAAGAACAGTTAAAATTCCAGCTGTTTATACTTCTTTCATGATCAAAAAGACATTATAAAAAAGGAATGTTCCCAACAAAATAGCAGCCTCCCAGCGGTCCATCTTCTTTTTGTTTCCCGAAAACATAGCGATGAACAGCAACAAAGTACCCGCGCCCAGCAAGTAAAGATCGGTGTTGAAAACCGGGTTAAAACTGATGGGCCGTACGAATGAGCTGACGGAAAGAATCAGGAAAATATTGAAAATGTTGGATCCGATGACATTGCCAATGGCAATATCGGCATTTTTTTTCAGCGCTGCCACCACCGAAGTTACCAGTTCGGGCAACGAAGTGCCTGCTGCAACGATGGTTAAGCCAATAATTTTTTCGCTGACGCCCAGCGCGGCGGCAATCAATGTGGCGTAGTCAACAACAAGTTTCCCGCCAACCACAAGGCCCGCCAGTCCGATTAAAATTAAAGTCCAGATTTTCAGGTTCGACATGGGGACGATTGAAAGCTCGGGTTCCTGCGGGTCCTGTTTCATTTGTTTGTACACGTACAGGATAAACAAGCCGAACATGGCCATTAACACCACACCGTCAATCCTTGAAAGCATCGGGTTTTCCTGTATGAAAAAGTTGTTACAGAGCGCGTAAAGCAGCAGGGCAGCAAAAAAAGAAATGGGAATTTCTTTCCAAACAGTGCTCGATTGTACAACAAAAGGCGATATCAGCCCCACAATTCCGAGAATCAGAAACAGGTTGAGGTTGTTGCTGCCAATGATATTTCCGAAAACAATGTCGGGTTGCTTTTGAAAGGAGGCGATGGTATTCACTACCATTTCCGGCGCCGATGTTCCAAAAGCAACGATAGTCAACCCGATTGCGAGGTCGGAAACATTAAACTTTTTTGCCAGCGACGACGCGCCGTCAACCATCCACCCCGCACCTTTAATAAGCAGAAAAAAACCCAGCAAGATTAGTAAAATTGATACGATCATAACCGGTCGTTAACTTTTAGTTTGTTCAAAATTTCCAATTACTGTTTGCCCATCTTTCAGGGCCAATAAATATCAAAACTGGCAAGCGAAGATAAAAGTTTATCTGCTACGTCGAATTGAATAGTGATATGTATTGTTATATGGCTGTTTTTCAGCATCTTGTAAAGTAAAATTCTTTTTCGTTGGGAAAATTACACCGCTTGTTTGGGAAGTATTACCCGCGCTGAGGAAGGCAGCCAATCCTGATTGGGAATTAAAACGGGGGTCTTTAAAGGGTATAATTCTAATTTTGAAACACTGAACAAAAGGCACAGACTGATGGAAAAAATACGCAAAGATTTGAAAAGGCTTACCTGGGTTATTGTCGTTGTGGCGGTAGGGTTGCTTGCTGCCCTGACCACCCTCGTTATCAGTATTTTTTAGCCTGAATTTTGTGCCTGCTAATCTGACAAACTGATGAAATTGAAAAAAACAATTCTGCTTTTACTCGCAAGTGGTCTGGTTCTCAGCCAATGTACGTCAACAAAAAAAAACAGTGAGCCAACTATTGAAAACAAGGGTTTGAACATGGCCGTTCATATGGCCGATTCTGAAATGGCCCATTTCCCTGATCCTGCCACGGTTGATTTTAACCCGCAGGGAAAATGGAGTTATACCCCGGGCCTGATATCTTTTGCCATGGTTAATTTGTCAGAAGCTACGGGCGATGAAAAGTATTATGACTACGCGAAAGCCTATGCCGACCGGTTTATCAACGAAGAGGGTGAAATTGACAGTTATAAAAGAAGCGATTTCAATATTGACAACATTAATTCGGGCAAATTCCTGTTTCACCTTTACAAGAAAACCAACGACGAACGTTACAAAAAAGCAATCCATATTCTGCGCGACCAATTGAACGACCATCCGCGTACTTCGGACGGTGGTTTCTGGCACAAAAAAATCTATCCAAATCAAATGTGGCTCGACGGTTTGTACATGGGCGCTCCTTTTTATGCACAATTTGGAAAAGAATTTAATGAGCAGGAAGCTTTTGATGATGTGATCCACCAGTTTGTCACAGTTCACAAACACACTTACAACCCCGAAGCGGGTTTAAATTATCACGCCTGGGACGAAAGCAAAACACAACAGTGGGCAGATCCCGAAACAGGCCAGTCACCACACTTTTGGGGACGTGCCATGGGTTGGTATGCCATGGCCTTGGTCGATGTATTGGATTTTATTCCTGAAAATCACCCCGGACGCGATTCCGTGATAACCATTTTGAATGAAGTGGCCGCAGGTATCAAAAAACACCAGGATGAAAAAACAGGACTTTGGTACCAGGTGCTTGATCAGGGCGGACGCGAAGGAAATTATCTGGAAGCGTCAGCCTCATCCATGTTTGTTTATGCACTGGCAAAAGCTGCCCGGCTGGGTTATATCGGCACGGATTACAAAAAGATAGCTGAAAAAGGATACGAAGGAATGCTTGGTAACTTTATTAAAGAAAATGAAGATGGCACCATCAGCCTGACAAATGTATGCGCTGTGGCCGGATTGGGTGGCAATCCCTACCGCGATGGCTCATACGAATATTATATCGGAGAACTGGTCCGCGATAATGACCCGAAAGGGGTTGGGCCGTTCATCCTTGCAAGCCTTGAAATGAATAAATAATCAAACCTAATCTAAAAAGTATGACAGACTTTGGAAAAGACAAACAAAAATGGCTGCGCGTGAATCTTTTACGCGCGGGAGTTCTTGCATTGGGCCTGTTTTTATTAGCCGCTTCGGGTGTTTTTGCCCAACAGGTCACTGTGAAGGGAACAGTAACCGATGCCCAGACCAATGAAGCAATTCCCGGGGCCAACGTAGTGCAACAAGGAACTACCAATGGGACGATCACCAATTTTAATGGTGATTATGAACTGACTGTTCCCGCCAATGCAGTTTTGCAATTTTCGTTTATTGGCTATGCTTCGCAGGAAATTCCGCTCAATGGCAGGGCAAAGGTGGATGTGGCCCTTGCTGTTGATACGAAACAATTGGAGGAAGTTGAAATTGTTTCCATCGGCTATGGAACAATAAGAAAGAGGGATGTTACCGGCTCCGTTGCCTCGGTTTCGGGGAATGACCTTCAAACCATACCGGTTGCCAGCGCTACCGAAGCCATCACCGGGAAACTGGCCGGGGTGCAGGTTTTGTCAACCGAAGGATCGCCTGACGCCGAGATCAAGATCCGCGTGCGCGGCGGCGGCTCCATCACCCAGGACAATTCACCTTTGTTCATCGTTGACGGTTTTCCCGTGAACAGTATTTCCGACATTGCCATGTCCGACATTCAGTCCATCGATGTGTTGAAGGACGCTTCTTCCACCGCAATTTACGGGTCACGCGGTGCCAATGGCGTAATCATCGTAACGACCAAAAGCGGGGTGGCCGGTAAAGTTTCGGTCAGCTATAACTCCTATTACGGGCTGAAAAAAATTGCAAAAACACTGGATGTACTCGATGTTGAAGACTATGTGAACTGGCAGTATGAACATGCTGTTTTGGATGACGGCATCGATAATCTTGGGTCCTATGAAAAATATTACGGTGCATGGCAAGATAGAGACCTGTATGCCGGCCAGGTTGGAAATAACTGGCAAAAACAAGTGTACGGCCGCACCGGCGAAGTTTTTAACCACGACCTGAGCATCAGGGGGGGAACCGATAAAATGAGCTATTCGTTTAATTACGCCCACATTGACGAAAAAGCCATCATGATCGGCTCAAACTTCAAACGCGACAACCTTTCGCTCAAGTTGAACCACAACCCGAACAGCAAAGTTCAACTCGCATTTTCGTTACGTTATTCCGATACCAAAATCAACGGCAGCGGTACCAACGAACAAAACGAGGCATCCTCTGCCGATCCGCGTCTGAAGCATAGTGTGACCTATTCGCCCATACCATTGGGAGGGTTAACCACCGATGATACCGACGAAGCCATCGCCAGTTATTTGCAAAACCCGCTCGTGGCAACTGCCGATAACGACCGTGAACAACTGAGGAAAAATTATAACATGGCCGCAAGCATCTCGTGGGAATTGGCAGAAAACCTGCAATTGAAAACAGAAGTGGGTCTGGATAATTACAATAACAATGATAACCGGTTTTACGGGTTGACGACCTATTACGTTAAAAATGCCCCCACTTCTGAAAATCAGGGTCATCCCGCAGTAATCCTTCGCGACCGCAAGCAGGAACGTTTCAGAAACACCAACAGCCTGACTTATGATTTCAAAAAGTTGCTGGGCGAAGGCCATAACCTGAAACTTTTGGCAGCTCACGAAATGGTGGAAACAAAAACCAATGAGTTGACTTCCACCATCCACGGTTTTCCCAAGCTGTTCTCTTTTG
>OBJA01000521.1_pt1 | contig 32857 bp, 25 predicted proteins | sample 1519751 | NCBI WGS metagenome assembly OBJA01 (sample SAMEA3881238, study PRJEB22517) | soil metagenome | biome: lake sediment; feature: soda lake sediment; material: sediment, water from around vicinity | place: India | collected 2013-12-23 | depth 3 m
AAATCCGTCATGCGGCGTAACCTTAACTTGTGTCCAAAGAACCGGTTCCGCTACACGTTTTGTTAAAATAGCCCGTGGTTCATTGCACGAAGTCCGACATTGGCTACGACGTGCCTACAACAGAGGACTGCTCGATCAAAATCAAGTTCAATCAACAAAACCAATATTAGACGAACTATCTCCAAAACTAAACGCATACCTGAATTCCATAGGCCCAAGAACCAGTGACAAGTGACACCGCAAAACGGCAGACGTAGAAAGTAATAAATATGCAATTGGACTTCACCTCGTTGGAAAATGCCATAGCGCAACTTGAAAAAAGCCTGCAGTATGCCAATTCACCACTTGCGGACTCAGATCCGGATCTGTTTGTACAACTGCGCAATTCCGTAATTCAGTGTTTTGAATTTACCTATGAACTGAGCCATAAGATGCTCAAGCGTTATCTTAAAGAAGCATCCGCAACCCCTGAAGAAATTGCCGAGAGTACCTTCGCAGATCTCATTCGTAGTGGCAATGAACAAGGGCTGTTACGCTCGGATTGGTTGCGCTGGAAAACCTATCGTCAGGCCAGGACAGACAGTAGCCACACCTACGATGAAAACAAAGCCGCAGCCGTGTACAATATCGCGCCGGATTTTTTGGCAGAGGCAAAACATCTATTGCACCAGTTACAGGAAAGAAGTGACATTGGATAATGACTTAAGCAGGTTGCAGCTTAAACAGAGGGAGCTTGAAGAGGTGCGGCGACTTCTGAAGCTTCATGTCCCTACCTTTGCTGTCTGGGCCTTTGGTTCGCGCATTACCGGCCAAGCGCGTAAATATTCTGATCTTGATCTGGTCATTATAACTGAAACCCCTTTAAACCTGGCCAAAAGGGCAGATTTGACAGTTGGTTTCAGTGAATCTGATCTGGGTTTCAAGGTAGATATTGTCGACTGGTCGTTAATTTCTCCTGAATTCAGGGCGATTATTGAAAAGAACAAAGTGGTTATCCAGAAAGGATCAGAGAGTAAGCAGTAACCCGTTAGCGGCTCACTGCTCACGGTTTTAATCCAATGACGCCGCGAAGCGGCAGACCAATGACAATTATTGACGCAACCGAATCTGAAGCCTTAACCTGGGATACCTATTGATATGATGCTGATTATTTTCTACCTGTCGCTGTTGCTGCTTTTTTACACCTATCTTGGCTACCCTCTGGCGGTCTCATTGCTTTCCAGACTTAAATATTCCCCCATTGCAAAAGGTTCTCGCCGACCGAAGGTGACCATCCTGATCGCCGCGTACAATGAGGCAAAAGTCATTGCCGCCACCATCGACAACAAACTCGCTCTTGATTATCCGAAGGACAAGCTTGAGATTATTGTTATTTCTGATGAATCGACGGACGGTACTGACGAAATTGTACAGCGGTATGCTGATCAAGGGGTACATCTTATTCGCCAGGAGCCTCGTGCCGGAAAAACCTCAGCACTTAACCTCGCCGTAGCGCAAGCGACTGGAAGCGTCATTGTTTTTTCCGATGCCAATTCTCTTTATGACGAACTGGCGCTGAAAAAACTGGTAGCCAATTTTGCTGACCCCCAGGTTGGCTACGTCAGTGGCAAGATGATCTATGCCGATGCTGACGGTACCATCAGCGGTGACGGCTGTTCTGCCTATATGACTTATGAAAACGCTTTACGTGCAGCCGAATCGGATGTGGGTTCCATCATCGGGGTCGATGGTGGAATTGATGCCATGCGCAGGGAGTTGTATCGGCCGATGAACGCTGATCAACTGCCGGATTTTGTTCAGCCGTTAATGGTGGTAGAGCAGGGTTATCGGGTAGTCTACGAGCCCGAAGCCCTGCTCAAGGAATCCGCATTGCGGAATGATAACGACGAATATCGCATGCGGGTGCGCGTGTCTCTGCGGGCGATGTGGGCATTGTACGACATGCGTCAACTATTGTTTATGCGTCATAATAAAGTATTTTCCTGGCAGCTTTGGTCCCATAAGGTGCTGCGCTATCTGTGCTTTGTGTTTTTGCTCGGTGCTTTTGTGTCCAACATGTACGTTGCTGGCGATTCGTGGTTTTATCAGTTGACCTTTATCCTGCAATGCATTGCATACGTTATCGCCCTCTTTGCCCCACAACTGTTCAAGGTTGGCTACCAGTCACGCCTGATCACCTTCATCCGCTACTTCGCTCTGCTTAACCTTGCTTGCGCCCATGCATTTGTGAAGTTTTTGATGAGGAAGAAACAGGTGACCTGGACACCAAGGAAGGGGTAGGGAGCGAGAAAAAGATTCTCAAAGTCAGCCTCGCGCAGAGTACGCAGAGAGCGCGGAGAAAACCTGAAGGCCTTGCTTTGGGTTAAAAACCTAAAACCCGAAAAAAGATTTTCTTGGCGTTCTTGGCGGGCTTGAGTGAACGCAGTGAACGGGCGCGAAACCAGATTCTCAAAGTCGGCCTCGCGCAGAGTACGCAGAGATCGCAAAAGAAAAACTTTTAGCCGCAGATGAACGGGAACAGTATCATCGCTACATCGTTATATTTGCTTTCGTGACCTATTGTTTCTGTGCTTTGGTAAATGTAGCATAGTAAGGAAGACAGGAATTCCTTTTTTATGGTGGCTTATATGTTGGCGAAAAAAACCAGTAAGAATCAGATCACATTGCCCAAGAAGATTGTCGATAATTTTCCAGGTGTCGATTATTTCGAGGTTCGTGAAGAGAAGGGTCAAATCATCTTGTTTCCGGTACGACCACATAATGCTGACGGGGTTCGTGAAAAGTTGGCAGAGCTTGGAATTGTCGCCGAAGCTGTTTCAGCCGCTATCGATTGGGCGCGGCGTAAATGAACTTGCGGATCGTTTTTGATACCAATGTTGTAGTTTCGGCATTGCTGTTTGGCCATGGACGTTCAGCGTGGTTTCGGCATCTCTGGTCGGAGGTGACACCTTTGGTCTCACGTGATACCGTCGCCGAGTTGATGCGGGTTTTGAGCTGCCCTAAGTTTAAGCTTGATTCAGTCGATATCGAAGTTTTACTAGGTGAATATCTGCCGTTGACCACTGTTGTCCAAGTGCCTTCGTCACGAAACGATTTTCCTGTTTGTGCAAACCCGGACGATCAGATGCTTATCGACCTGGCCTATGCAGGCTGCGCGGATTTGTTGGTTTCCGGTGACCGGGATTTACTGCTGATGGCTGTTAGTTGCCCATTTAAAATTGTATCTATGGATCAATTGAAATCGCATGTTTAGATTTAAGGTCAGGATAGATCGTCATGATTCCAATGCGTTCATGAAGAGTGTAATAAGAAATAAATCGACCACCATGAAAACCCGGAAAAGGATGAGAGAGTGCGAGACCATTCTATGTTAATTGATAATGAAGATAGGATATTTCTTGATCGATTACGCGGCATCTCCATTGTTCGGGTTGTATTGGCTCATTTGGGGTTAACCTGGTTCTTTTTACCATATTCATCAGTATTTTCAGTTTTTCTTCCGGTTCTGTTTTTTGTTTCAGGTGCTGTATCTTATGGGAGTTTTTTGAGATCCGGTTCGCATGTTAATTATTTTAAGAAAAGGCTGAATACACTTATAATGCCTTACTATTTTTTGGTCATTATTTCCTTTTTATTTTTGTGGTCAGTAAATAGAAATATCCCCCCGGTTGATTTTAACCAGATATTCTATTGGATAACTATTAAGCCACAATCATCATCAATGCCTTATCCCTTAGGACAGGTCTGGTTTATTCATGCTTTAGCTGTAATTATTTTAATATCACCATTTGTTTTTAAGCTAATAAATAAAAATATAAACTATTTCTACATTGTTTTTGGCTTGTCTATCATATTGTCGATATTTCAACTTTTTTTTGATGCTCATAAGTTTTTTATATTTTATGGACATACATTTTATAACTCACTTGTATGTTTATCATTTTTTTTATTTGGTTCATATTTGTTCAGTTTTTCAAAAAATAAAAGAATAAAAATATCATCAATTATGTTCATAATATTTTTATCAATAATTATAATATTTATTGTTTTCAATATAGTTGATCCGGATTTTAGAAAGCATTCTTTTGCAATTGATTTCTATTATTTGTCCGGCGCATTTGCTGCTATTGTATTTCTTGTTTTGATAGGAGATATCATCAACAAAATTTGTAATAGAATCAAAGTTCTTGATCTGTTCCTGCTGTTTTCCAGCAAGCACGCATATTCAATTTTTTTGCTTCATTCCCTTTCCATATTCCTGACCGAAAAGTATTTTGGCCTGATGAATGTCGCCAGGGATCCATTAAGTGCCATCACCAAAATTCTTCTAGTTTTTATCATTACATATTTGCTGGCTCTGCCTTTGACATGGTCAACAAAGAAGGTTTCTGGCTTGCTATTGCGTAAGGCATAATTCATGAAAGTTATGCATATTATCGATAGCGGTGGTCTTTACGGCGCTGAAGTCATGCTGCTGAATCTTGTCGAGGAGCAGTTGCAGATGGGGTTGGCACCGGTTATCGCCAGTATCGGTACCTCTACTGATGAAGAAAAGCCTTTAGAGAGGGAAGCCCGTAAACGCAACCTGCCCCTGGAGTGTTTCAGATTCAAGGCTGGGCTCAATTTTCGAGGCGCGCTGGAGATACTTGACCTGGCCAAAAAGCGGCATTTTGACCTGCTTCATTCCCACGGATATAAGGGCAATATCCTGTTTGGGGTGCTGCCGCGCAAGTTACGCAAGCTGCCTATGGTGACCACTCTTCACGGCTGGACCAGCACCGGCGGCTTAACGAAGATGGCGGTCTATGAATGGCTTGATGCCTTGTGTTTACGTCGCGTTGATCAGGTGGTGTTTGTTAATGATCTGATGGCCAATCATCCACGTCTTAAGAACCTTAACAAAAGCAAAACATCGGTCATCTATAATGGCATTCGTTGTCATAGTGACGCTGCTGCCGCTATTAAGCCTGAAATAGAAACTTTTATTCGTCAACGCTATACGCTGGTTTGTGTTGGTCGCTTCTCTCGTGAAAAAAATTTCCAGGCGGTACTATCCGCTGTGGCGACATTAGTAACTGAGGGTTGTGATATCCAGTTGTTGATACTGGGTGATGGCGGCTTACGCGATCAACTGACATTGCAGGCAAGAGAGCTCCAGATTTCCGAGCGGTTACTGATGCCAGGACATGTTGATCAGGTGAAGGCGTATCTTGAGCGTTGTCAGTTATTTCTTATGCCGTCATTAACCGAAGGACTTCCCATGGCGCTGCTTGAAGCCATGCACGCCGGTATTCCGATCATCGCCAGCCGCGTTGGGGGAATTCCCGACGTGCTGCTGCAGGGCAGGGCGGGGAGCCTGATTGCCTCGGATGATCAGCAGCAATTAACCAAACAGATCCGACGCCACTATCACGAACCAGGGGCCATGGCAGAATCGGTCAAGCTGGCAAAAGGACGAGTTGAGGATCAATATTCAAGTGCTGCTATGGCTGACAGCTATATGCAGTTATACCAGCAGGTACTTAAAAACCAGCCTCGCGCAGAGCACGCAGAGATCGCGGAGAAAACCTGAAGGCCTTGGGTTGGGTTAAAAGCCTAAAACCCGAAAAAAGATTTTCTTGGCGTTCTTGGCGGGCTTGAGTGAACGAAGTGAACGGGCACGAAACCAGATTCTCAAAATCGGCCTCGCGCAGAGCACGCAGAGAGCGCTAAGAAAACCTTAGTATCTTGTTTTTGGTTCAAGGCCTTAAACCATAGAATGTTTGTTTTGATTTTCTTGGCGTCCTTGGCGGGCTTGAGTGAGTGAAACGAACGGGCGCGAGAAAAAAAGACTTTAAACCAGTCTCGCGCAGAGTCCGCAAAGGCGCTGAGAAAATCCAAGGTCTTGCTTTTGGTGTTAAAGGCCTAAAACCATAAAGCTTCGGATTGGTATTTCTTGGCGTCCTTGGCGTTCTTGAGTGAGTGAAACGAACGGGCGCAAGAAAAAAAGACTTTAAACCGGCCTCGCGCAGAGTCCGCAGAGATCGCAGAGAAAACCTTAGAATCTTTTTTTTTGTTTCAGGTCTTAAACCATAGAATTACTGTTTTGGACTTCTTGGCGCCCTTTGCGTGCATGAGTCAGTGCAGTGAACGGGCGCGAGAAATAAATGAGAAATATAATGCCAATAAACATCCTCTACATCATCGATAGCCTGACCCACGGCGGCACTGAAAAGCAGTTGGTTCAGTTGATCAATGCCCTTGATCGCAGCAGTGTACAGCCCCACCTGTGTACCCTGAAAGCATCCGAAGGTCTCTATGATGAGTTGGATATTCCCAAAATCTGTCTGAATTTTGAAAGTTTTTTCAGTCCGTCGTTGATAGCTGTGCAGCGGAGTCTGGTCGGTTTTATCAAGCAGCACAATATTCAGATTGTTCAGACTTTCTTTCAGGATCCATTTTTGCTGGCGGCACTGGTCAAGCCCGTCACCGGGGTTAAGCTCATCGGCTCATTTCGTGATCTCGGATTCTGGCGCACCAGAGCAGAGTCCATAAAAATGCGCCTGGCTTATCGGCTTTTTGATGGATTTATCGCCAACTCCCAGGCTGTCAAAGATGTTGTTGTTACAAACGACAAGCTTAAGCCCGCAACAATCGATGTTATCTATAACGGTATCGAACTCACCATACTGCCCGATTTTTTGCCTGTCGATCAGCGCCGGCCCAACCTTGTCGGTATCGTTGCCAATCTGAATAGACCCGTCAAACGGGTGGAAGATTTCGTTCGTGCTGCTGCTGTGGTAGTCGAAAAAATACCCGACGTTCAATTCAAGATTATAGGCGGTGGCCATCTGCAACCCGAATTGGAACAACTGGCCTCCAGCCTGGGATTAGCTCATCGCATTGACTTCAGCGGTCGCATTGATAATCCACTTGACTATGTTCGTGAATTCAGTGTCGGAGTCATCACCTCCGAAACCGAAGGTTTTTGCAACGCCATTGTCGAATACATGGCCCTTGGCATACCCGTTGTTGCCACTGATACCGGCGGTAATCCGGAGTTGGTAACACCGGGTCAGCATGGCTTTTTGTACCCCGTCGGCAATATCGATCTCCTTGCCGGTCACATTTGCCATCTGCTGGAACAACCTCACATCCGCGCTGCAATGGCCGACAGCAATCGTGAAACTATCGCAGAACACTTCACCCTTGCCGCCATGACCAAACAGCATCAGGACTATTATCAGCAACTTGCCACTCCCCACTCCCCACTTCCCATTACCCACTCCCCAACTTGGTCCATTCTCACCACACCTGAGGAGTTTGTCGCCTTAAGGGAAGAGTGGCAGCAACTTGAAGAGCATTGTTCCGATCCCGATTTTTACCTTACCTGGGACTGGTTTTACGCCGTAACCCACCTGGCTCAACACCCTCCACAGCAGTTGCGCCTTTTCGTTGCCCGTCAAGAGGGGGAGGTGGTTGCCATCGTGCCCTGCATGTTGGTCGCTAAAAAGCTGCGCTTGAGTCGTATCCGTTCCCTTGAACTGTTGGGCAACATCTACTCGCCCCGGCGTGGGATCGTGGTTAAAAAGGGACTGGAAGGGCAGATAGCGCAATCATTCTGGAATGTTTTAAATGAAGACGTTAAATCCCAGTGGGATCTCCTCGATTTTATCGAAGTTTCACCTCAGGACCCGTTTGTCGCCGCACTCCATCGTGCATGCGGATCGGCACGACCATTATCGCCAGTCCATCCACGGGTGGTAACCTCGCTGCAGGAGTTTCCGACATCTGCTGAGTTCTATCGTCGTCTGGGGTCAAAAATGCGCGGCAACGTTCGTCGCCGCATCAATAAACTGGAAAAGATCGGCACCATGAAGCTCTGGTTGTTTTGCAGCGATCAGCAGGATGCAACTGCTGCTGCGACCGCCTACCATAAAATTTATCAGGCCAGCTGGAAAGAGCCGGAAGCCGACCCCACATTCCATGCCCGGCTGATGGAAGATCCGACCATCCAACAAAAAATCCGGGTCTTTTTTCTCTACTTTGACAAAAGCACCACAACATCCCGGTCCTTTACCGCTGATGATTTTTATCAGGCGGATGACCATCGTTTTGATACCTCGAACAACCCACCAGCAGGGGCCGAACCAATTGCCGCCCTCTATTGCCTGGTGCATCAAGGGCGGGCATATAGTCTGAAGTTCGCCTACGATGAACAATATCAGGATCTAGCCCCCGGCTCGAGCCTGATCTGTTTCGCCATCAAACACCTGATCGATGTCGAGCATTATCAGGTTTTCGATCACCAGAAAGGCGATGAAGTCTATAAATTCGACTGGAACGGTCACCTGGTCGAACATACCCAGCGCCTGCGCATCATCAACGACCGCTCTCGAGTGCCCCGTGCTGAAATAGCCCTGACCACATGGGCCAAGTCCGCACGGAATTCTTTATTTAAGCTAAACCTGAAAAATCAACTCCCTCTTAGCCGCAGGGTCGGGAGGCCTGCGACTAGGGTATCTGTCGCCATGGAGGGCGACAGTCGAGCGGTCATGGACGACGAAAAGTGTCCCTTGACGCAGGATTCCTCATCAGGTGCGACCCCCAGTATACTCAACTCCCCCCGCACCGTCATCATCACCGGTGCCGATCATCCCACCGGCCTGGGTAGTGCTCGAGCACTGGCTGAACAAGGGTGCCACATGATTGGTTTTTATCAAAGCCAGACCCCCAGTACCCTTTCTAAATACTGGAATCAGTTGATTCATGTTCCCGACTGGGAACAATTCATTCCTCAGCTTCTTGCCCTGGGAAAACAACTTCCGGAAAAAGCTGCTTTGTTTATTACTCAGGATGCCATTGTCCGCCAGGTGTCTGACCATCGCGATCAACTTGAACCATATTTTTATTTCCTTCTTCCCAAAGTCGATATTGTCAATGCCTTTCTCGATAAAGGGTTGTTTCATCAATGGGCACTAAGTCATCATCAACCGGTGCCAGGCTCAAGTATTTGTCATAACTCAGGAGAACTGGATGTCTTTATCAGCGAGGGCGGTTATCCTGTCATCATCAAACCTTATGAAAAATCAGAGCGTTGGGATTCTTACAGCCCATTGGATAAAGCCTTTGTTCTTCTCAGTCACGATGATCTTGCCCGTATTCCTTTTGATCTGTTTGCGGCAACGGATCGTCTTGTGGCTCAACAGTATATCTCCGGTAATGACAGTGATGTCTGGTTCTGCCTGGTCTACTATAATCAGCAGAGTCAGTGTGTTGCTTCCTTCACCGGCAGAAAGTTGTTCCAATGGCCGGTATTATGCGGCAACACCGCAGCTTGTATCGCTGATCAAAATGTTCAGGTTGAAAGCTTGACACGCAAGTTTTTCGACCTTGCAGAGTACCAGGGCCTGGGTTCAATGGAGTACAAATACAACTCGGCAGATGGCAAATATTATATGATTGAACCAACCGTTGGACGAAATGATTTTCAATCAAACATTGCCATGGTCGGTGGGGTTAACCTGATTGCCATTGCTTATGCCGATATGCTCGGATTGTCCCTGCCTCCGCAGCGGTTAAAATCCGCTTCCTGGATCAGTGAACTGGGGTTGCTTGATGCCGTTCGTGTTTATAAACGTCAGGGCAATCTCAACTACGGGGATTTGGCTAAACTGCTTAGACCGCGCATGGGTTTTGCCCACTGGCACAGGCGCGATACTTTTCCTGCACGCGCTATCATCAAAAAACGTCTGAATCATTCAAAACACAAAAAAACACATGATACTATCAGGGTTGACTCAGATTCTGCGCTGTCCATCAGGCAGTTTGATCTTAAACAGGAATCTTCCGAGAGCATCTGGGGGCTGTATCGGGCCGTATATGGTAATGATGCCAATGTCCGCACCCGCTGGCAGTGGGAGTTTCTGCAGCATCCTCAACGTGAGCAGGTTAAGATCTATCTGGCAGAGAGGGATGATCGTCTGGTCGGAATGACCGTCCGTATGCCGACAGTTCTAATAGCTGATGGTCATCATCACAATGCAGAATATGCTACCAATACCATGGTTCATCCTGAATATCGGGGGTGCGGCGTCGTTCGTTGTCTCTATCGGCATGCGGCGCAATCAGGCCATCTTCAACTGTCCAAAGGCACTATGCCGGATATGGTCCGACAGTTGGAACGTATGGGTTATAAAACTGTTCATCAGTCTTTTACTCGAGTTGCTCTCATCAATCCTATCGATTGGTTAGGGCTTAAATTGGTCGGCAAAAAAATTAATAAATCCATCAGTGTTGCTTTCAATCAAGATCAATACCGGTTGATACCCGATCTGAGCGGGTTAGATAACTTTCACTTAGGGCAACATCATCTCGTCACGGAGCGCAACCATCCGTGGATGGAATGGCGCTACTTTCAGATTCCACACCGGCGCTATCACTGTTATGCTCGCTTAGATCATGGACAACTTGTAGGCTGGTTTGTGCTTAGAGTGCAGGGCCACAACGCGATTCTTGTTGATTGTGATTGGAATAACAGCCACGAAACGGCAGCAGGATTAATAGCTACAGTCTTTAAGGTGGCCGCTGAACAAGGCGCGGTCAAATTGACCTATTGGGGAACGTTGCAAACAATTCACCGTGCTTTGCTGTTCCGTGGCGGGATCAGGCGACCTTTTGGTCCCGTGGTGCGTTTTAAATCAGATGATCCCCTGTGGCATCAAATCAATTGGGGGCAGGCGCATCTTGTCGCAGCTGATGGCGATTATGATTACTTATAGCGATGACAGTGAAGGATTGGTCTATGCAACGAAAATATTTTAAATATGATCTTTACCGCTATTTTTATCCTGACGATTCAGTGTCCAAAAGGGGTTTTTTGTCAAAAATAAAAATCCTTGTTGCAGAAAAAGCTATCTGGGCAATATTCGTCTACCGGGTCAGGCGATGGCTGTTTTACGAATGTAAAAATAAGCTTGTTGTAAAACTGCTTAAGCCGGTTTTCTTTGTGGCTAAAATATTGACCGAGATCACGACAGGTATCCTCATTGATCCACACATTGATATTGGGCCAGGTCTGTATATTGGGCATTTTGGTCAAATATTTATGGGTGGACACACAAAAGTCGGCAAATGCTTCAATATCAGCCAGGGATGTACGCTAGGTTTTGCCGGGCGTGGTGATAAGCTGGGGTTGCCGGAAATTGGCGATTTTGTGTACATCGCACCCGGAGCTAAGGTTATTGGTAAAATCAAAATAGGCAACAACGTAGCAATTGGATCAAATGCTGTTGTTACAAAAGATATTCCTGATAACGCAGTTGCCGTTGGTATCCCAGCAAAAGTTATTAACTATAATTCAAGTAGTGATTTTGTTGTCTATAATAAAGAAAAAATGCGCGACATATTATAGGTTTATTTATGATTGACAAAAAAACAATAAAAAAATACGTAGTTAATCAAAGCTTTTTTTCTTTTATTGCAAAATCAATTACTAGAAAAAAGCCTAGAATTTTTGTCTATCATAGGTTTTGTTCAAAAAAACAAAATTTCGATCACAGGGTGTCGGAAATCTCATTTGAAGCACAAATCGTGGAAATGAAGAAATACGGTACATTAATGAGTTTTTCTTCTTGTCTTGAGTATTTTAATGCTAACGGTCGTTGGCCTGAAAGAGCCGTTGTTATTACAGTGGATGATGGCTACCGTGATTTTTACACCTATGCATATCCCATTTTAAAAAGGCATAAAACTCCGGCAACGTTATTCGTAACAACAGATTTTGTTGATCAAAAAATCTGGTTATGGCCGGACAAGTTAGATTTTGCCCTACGCAATACATCTTTAGAAAAATTTGACGTCACTCTTCAACATGGCGACATCAAAACATTTGATTTGGAAAATGGTCGTAACCTCTTTGCAGTCTGGAAATTTTTAAGTGATTATTGTATTGCGTCACCTGATAAAGAAAGACAACGGGTGATTGACGCTGTTATTTCAGCTTTGAGGGTTCATGTGCCCGAAAAACCAACAGATGAGTATTCTGCGGTCAATTGGGGGGAAGTTAAAGAAATGGCCGAGAATGGAATAGAAATAGGATCTCATACAATCAGTCATCCCATCCTTTCAAAAATAGACCCTGATCAATTGGTAAAGGAAGTTTGCCTGTCGAAAAACGTCCTGGAAACGCAACTGGACACACAAATCAAGTCTTTTTGTTATACAAACAGTCACCCCGGCGACATTAATGGGAAAGTGGTCAGCGAAGTGAAAGCTGCGGGTTATCTGGGTTCACCATTTTGGCGTGATTACAGTACGTTTGATCCCTATCTTATGCCGCGAATCGGATTGTCAAACGATATGAGGGAATTTGCCGTCAAGTTGGCGGGAATTGAGTATTTGGGGCAGCAGTTGCGTTTGATGGTTGGAGGTAAGGGTAAATGACCATGTTCTTTTTCGGTAGGTGTTTTTGGAACTCAGGATATAATTTCTAGTTATTTGATGCTCTCTCATGTAGTCAGGTTTCTAATATCGGTGATGGCAAAGAGTTTGCGCCTGTGATGTCGGATTATTGTTGTTCAAAAGATGGATGAATAATACATGGCACGTAAAAATCTGCACGACTTTCCTCCAGCCATTATTCTTGGTCGTCCAAATGCGAATCTGCTTGGTCAAGTGCGCGCACTAGGTCGGCAGGGGATTGAAGTGTATTGCTTATTAACTCGTGGTGAGCCACCTTTTATTGCGCGCTTGAGCCGGTATGTAGATCATACCATTATCGTGCAACACGCAGCTGATGATGAGATAGTTGCGGCAATTAAAGAAATCAGGGAAGTTAGTTTTTCCCCGCCTGTAGTATTTTGGGGCGGAGATTACGATATAGCGCTTGTGGCTCGAATATGGCCTCGTATTTCAAAATGGGTTACAGCTGTGACACCTCCAAGGGAGGCCGCCCGCTTTAATGATAAAGAATGTCAAATACAACGTGTTCTTGCTGAAGGGCAGGGGGTGGCAACGCCGAAAACTCTTGTGCTCTATTCTGAAAAAGACGTTGACAATGTGGCCACTCAATTGGAGTTCCCCGTTATTTGTAGACCCGTCGAACTTGCTAGAAAAGGTCAGTTCGACGGCAAAATGTTTATTGCAGGGGACGATCAGTCACTCCGCGCAAAGTTAGCTCCTGTATTTACCGGTAGGGCCAGTGGGGAAATTCTTGTCCAGGAATATATTAAAGGTGGCAGCGATCAACTCTTCTTTGCTTTAGCGAGCTGCGGTGATGATGGTTGTCCTGTCGCAATGGTGACAGGTCGCAAGTTGTACGAGTATCCAGACGGTTTAATGTGTGTTGGTGAAACCGTTGACAACTCAAGGCTTTATAGTTTGGCAGAAAAAGTCTTTAGCGCTTTTGCGTTGTCAGGTGTACTGGGTGTCGAATTCAAGTATGACTCTTGCCGTGATGATTATTACTTTATAGAAGTTAACTTTCGGCCTGAAAACATTTTGTCTATTGCCGAACGATCAGGCGTGAATATTATGTATCATGCTTATCTCAAGGCAATTGGCAGGCTTGAAATGTATCCTGCAGATTGCGTGCAGAATACAGTCGTATGGCGTGACATCTCTCTTGTCGTGCTTAGCCGCCTGAGTGGTCGAAATCCGCCGGATTATCGTACCAAGGGGCGTGAATCAGTTGATGCCTATTGGTCATTTTCTGATCCGCTGCCGGCCATTGCATGGTACATCGTTAAGGTATGGCGTGTACTTAAGGGGCTTATCAGGGGCCGTAATTCTGTTCGGGTAGCGTAAAGGTTTTTATGATCAAATCATTCGACCAATCAATCGTTTCCATCATTATCCCTTGTTATAACCGCGCTGATTACATCGCTCAAACTGTCGAAAGTGTGCTGAATCAGACATATCCCAATATTGAACTAATAGTTGTCGATGATGGTTGTACTGATAACTCCCGGGACATTTTGGAACAATATAGTGATCGCATTACCATTCTGGAGCATCCCGGCAGGGCGAACAGGGGCCAGTCAGCCGCGATCAACCTGGGGTTAAGGCAAGCAAGGGGCACGTTCATCGCTATTCTTGATAGTGACGACCTGTTCAATCCGGAAAAGATTGATCTGCAGGTCAGATACTTAGAGGAAAATCCGACGATCGGGACTGTCTATGCTAATGGAATGAATATTACATCCGAAGGAAAACCAACCTATATGCTCTATCCAGAAGGGGAGAAGCCAGTGATCGGCCCGGAACCGGTTCTGGAGTATTGTGCTTTTAACTTGCCATCCAATGCGATGGTACGCAAGTCAGTGTTCGATCAAGCCGGTTATTTCGATGAAACTCTGCGCACAGCACAGGATCATGACATGGCCATCCGTATTGCGGAGGTTGCGCCGGTTGGTTATATCAACCAATGTTTATGGAACTATCGCAGGCACAGCAACAGTATCAGTAAAACCCGTACCATGGAACGCTGGCAAAATGGGTTTAAAATCTTGGATGCGGCGTGTCAGCGTTATCCTTATCCGCAGGTTACGATCAAGCGGCGTTTAGCAGTGCTACACTTTCGGTTAGGCCAGTGTTATTTAACACAAAATAAAAAATTAAAAGCTGCTGTTAATTTTTTGAAAGCGGGTTGGTATGACCCTGCACGTGCATTGAGTGTTGTTTTGAAGAAGGAAACTATTTCAAGTGCCAATTCCTGATAACGCGTTTCGTCGTGGTGTTCCGGTGTTGATGTATCATCACATCTCTCCGCGCCATGACGTACATACTGTTCATCCGGCGACTTTTCGAGCACAGCTTGAATGGTTAGTATCAAATGGTTACAAAACAATTTCGGCTAGCGAATTTGAAATGATTAAAAAAGGTGTCTTTATCCCTGACTTTAAGCCGATACTGCTGACTTTTGATGATGGTTGGTTGGACAACTATATTTATGCTTTGCCGATCCTAAAAGAGTATCAGTCAAAATCGGTATTTTTTATCGTTACCTCCTGGCCAGAAGACAAAAAAGAACGTATTTTTTTAAATGATTCCAACATGCCAAAAACTCCAGCGCATGCGCAAGCCATGAAGGTTGTTGCAACTGACAGAAAAGATGAAATAGTTATGCGTTGGTCAGAAATTGAAACAGCGATGGCTACGGGACTTGTAGAAGTTCACAGCCATAGCCATTACCACGGCCTCTGGTGGGAAAATCGTTATGACCTGCAGAAACTTGCCGATTCTTTCGAAAATGATATCGCGATTTCGCAGTCAGTACTGAAAAAAAAACTCGGTTATACCTCAACACATTTCTGTTGGCCAAAAGGGTTGTTCACTGACAATTTGGTTGCGCGTGCAAGGCGATTTGGCTTTACCCGGCAATACACAACCCTTTGTGGTGTTAATACATATGGATCGGACAAGATGACTTGTCGTCTTAATATTGAAGAGAAGGATATTGCAGTTTTTAAAAGAAAGATAAAATTTTACGGAGAAGGACTGTCAGGTAAAATTGCCGGATTCGCTCATCAAATCAAGCAGTCTTATAGAATGACAAAGTTTATGAAGCCTTAAGGTGGTAGAGCGTGAATTATATTTTTTTTCTGTATTGCTGCGGTATCAATTAATATGTGCGGAATAGCAGGTATTATCCACATTGATCGTGAAAAGCCGGTTTCAGGGGCCACGTTAGAACAGATGTGCGCCGTCATCCACCATCGTGGACCTGATGAATGGGGAATGTGGACAGATGGGCCGGTTGGTATTGGCATGAAGCGCCTGCGGATTATCGACCTGGCCGGTGGCAGTCAGCCCATGGCGATAGAGGGTGGTCGCTACCGCATTGTATTTAACGGTGAAATCTACAATTATCGCGAACTTCGTGCCGATCTCGAACAGCGTGGATGTCGATTTGACACGAACTCCGATACTGAATCGATTTTGCACCTGTATAGCCACTATGGTGAAGAGTGCGTTCAATATCTGCGTGGTATGTTTGCCTTCGCCATTTGGGATGAACCCAATCAAAAGCTGTTTATCGCCCGTGACCGTTTCGGTAAAAAACCCCTCCATTATTATTTTGATCAATACAAGCTGGTATTCGGTTCCGAAATCAAATGTATTTTGCAATATCCCGACATCAAGCCTGAAGTGAACCGTCCGGCTATTGTTGATTATCTGGCCTATGGTTATGTGCCCGACCCTGACACCATGTTTGTCGGCATTCATAAGTTGCCACCCGCTCATACCTTAACCTGGAAGTCGGGTAACATCAGCATCAAATCTTACTGGGATTTGTCCTTTATCTCTGAACAAGCGCCTCGCGAAGAAGAATGGTATATTGATGAAACAGACCGTCTTATGCACGAGGCGGTTAACACTCGCCTGATCAGTGATGTGCCTTTGGGGGCATTTTTAAGTGGCGGCATCGATTCGAGCCTGGTTGTTGCCATGATGGCGCGACAGATGGGCGAACCGGTGAAAACCTTTTCTATCGGGTTCAGCGACGAAAAGTTCAACGAACTTCCCTATGCTCGTATGGTGGCGCAACGTTACCAGACCGATCATCATGAAGAAATCGTCGAACCCGATGCTGAAGAGGTATTGAACGATTTAATCCTTCTTTTTGATGAACCCTTTGCCGACTCCTCGGCCATACCCACCTATTATGTGTCACGCATGGCGCGCAAGCACGTTACTGTGGCCTTGTCGGGTGACGGCGGCGATGAAATTTTTGCCGGGTATGGGCGTTACCTCGACAGTGTTATTGCTGACTATACCGACCGAATTCCTCAAGTGTTGCGAACTGCAGTGACGGGTGGTTTGTCGAGTATACTGCCCGAAGGGTGGAAGGGAGTTAAAACCCTGCGCTACTTGGCAGCGAGTAAGGATGAGCGTTATATTCAAAAAATGACCAAGGATCTGTCAGCCCGCTTTCGTCAGGTATTCAGCACCGAGTTGCAACATCTATCTGCTGGTGGTGACCCCTCCCATGCCTTACGAAATTTGCTGCCGCAATTAGGCAGGTTGGATGCGATATCGCGCCGCCAATATTTGGATGTCAAAGGTTACCTTGCCGGTGATATACTGACCAAGGTGGACCGGACTAGTATGTTGGTATCGTTGGAAACCCGCGCTCCTTTGCTTGATCACAAACTGGCTGAGTTTGCCGCCACTATTCCATCGCATATCAAGATCAAGGGGCGTGAACGTAAGTATGTGTTAAAAAAGCTGGCCGAACGTTACTTGCCTCATGAGTTGATTCATCGCCCTAAAATGGGGTTTGCCATCCCCCTCGGTCGTTGGATCAATAACGAATGGCGCGATATGAGTCAGGAACTGGTGCTGGGGCAACGGGCACAGCAACGTAACAACTTTCAATATACTTATCTCAATTGGATCATGACCGAACACCGCAGCGGTCGCCGCGATCATAGTCATGCTATTTGGGCATTGATGGTGCTGGAGATGTGGTATCGCAGTTTTGTTGATAGGGGTTAAGTGTGGCAGATAGAAAACATGTGTTACTTGTTGTTCGCTGGCCTGGTGGTGGTATTAGAACCTTCATCCGTTACGTTTACAAGGACATTGATTCAAGTAAATGGCATCTGACAATTTTGGCACCCCAGTCTGAAGGTATTCAACTTATGAGGGAGGATCTAGTGGGTGTTGATGTCGATTTTGTTACGGTGACATGTATTCCCACAGATGGCAGTTCAGGTGCCTTTAACTTTACTAAAGCTATTATCAGCACACTGAACAATCAAAAGTTCGATCTCGTGCATTCACATGGGTTTACCTCTGCGGCATGTTTGTCCATACCGGCTTATGTTAAGGCTGTTCCTCATTTGATGACATCTCATGATGTGATCAATGAAAATCAATTTGCGGGCTTAAGAGGATTTATTAAGAAGGCCGTATTGGGACAGTTATTTAAAATTCCAAATAAAATTCAGTCAGTAAGCTATGATGCTGAAAAAAACTTATTGAAATATTTTCCGAAGCTGCAAAGGAATAGTAAATGTATCGTAATACCAAATGGTATTGAAGTTGAGCGTTTCTTGGGAGCTAAACCTAGAAACTTTCGAGAGGAGTTTAACCTAAAAGAAGACGTATTTTTGATTGGTTTTCTTGGGCGATTTATGTCTCAAAAAGGGTTTAAATATCTGATAGAGGCAGTAGAAATTTTGTCAAAGCATAATGATTTGGAGAAGAAACCTATTGTAGTAACATTTGGTGATGGCTGTTTTGCTGGTAGGGAACGAAGAGAAATCGACAGTAGGGGGCTTAGTGATTATTTCATCGCATTACCGTTTGCCGCTAATGTAGCTAGCTCAATAAAGGGTCTCGATGTAGTTGCCATGCCTTCTCTTTGGGAGGCGTGCGGTTTGTTGGCAATGGAATCACTGGTCTGTGGTACTCCATTTATTGGGACAGACTGCATTGGTTTGCGCGAGGTTATACAGGACACCCCAGCGTATCAGGTACCTATAGCTGATTCCATAGCTTTAGCTAGTGCCATACTGCATGAATTGAATCATAGCAGAAGAAGTGAGTTTTTAAAATTTACTGAGATGGCTGCCATTAGGTACGACGTGAAAAACGCTAGTAATGAGATTTTTGAACTCTATGCCCAGATGTCTGTTTAGTAGAAATTATTAAAATGGTAGACATGTCTTTGTGGTTTGTATATTCTAATGATTAGACCTTTCTTACCCAATGGTGCCTGTGCCATGACTTTTATACGTCTGATCGTTTTCAGGGTAATGCTGATATTTAGAAAGACCAATTTTATGATTAGAAAAAAAATTAAGAAGGTATTATCAGTAAATGACGATTTATATAATAAGGTCAGGTGTTTAGGTTTTTCCTTTTCTTCTTTTTTATCATTGTTTATTACTGACAAGAAGTATTTAAAGATACAGTATTTTTTGAGACTTGGAAAAAAACTGAACTTAGATCAGCCAGTGTTATTCAATGAGAAGATCCAGTGGTATAAGTTAAATTATAAAAATCCTTTGCTTCACCAATGTGTAGACAAGTGGGAGGTGAGAAGCTACATAGAATCAAAAGGTTATGGTGATATCTTGATTCCTGCTTATGGACCTTTTGAATCAATATATGAAATTGATATAAATAAGCTGCCTGATTCTTTTATCGTTAAGCTGACTAATGGATCTGGCTTTAATGAAATATGTTTTGAAAAAAACAAAGTATCGATAGAATATCTCGAAAACAAGTTTAAAAAATGGAAAAAAATAAATTTTTATCATTCTCGTAGGGAGTGGGCATATAAAGATGTGAAAAATCGAATTATGTGTGAGCACTTGTTGTGCGATAAGACATTGTCTCTTCCCCCAGACTTGAGATTTTTCTGTTTTGACGGTGTTCCGAAGCTTATAGCTATTGACCTAGAGTCTGTAAAAGAAGGTAGGAAAACGAGCAATTATTACAGACACCTCTTTACACCAGAATGGAAGCCTATTGATGCTCTAATCCAATATCCAAACAAGGATAATTATTTGCCAGATAAACCCGACAACCTAAAAAGAATGCTGAAAATTGCACAAACTCTTTCTGAGGATTTTCCTTTTGTTCGTGTAGATTTATATAATGATAAGGGACGCATATATTTTGGAGAATTAACCTTTTATCATGCCTCTGGGTATCAAAATATTACACCGGAGAGTTTCGAGATAGAGATGGGTAATTGGTTTAATTTAGATTATAAAAGCATAATCAAATGACAATGATAGAGGATTGTAAAGAAAATAGACATTTAGGTGTCAGTGTAATTATACCGGCAAAAAATGAAGAAAAATATATCGAAAGATGCATAGATTCAATTTTAAATCAAGACTATGAAGGCTCTTTTGAGATCATTGTAATTGATAACTGTTCAACTGACAAAACCTATGATTTAGCAAAAACTAAAAAAGTTAGTGTTTTTAAGTTCGATGGTAATTCACCATCAGCAGTTAGGAATTATGGTGCGACATTATCAAAATTTGAAATTTTGGCATTTATTGATGGAGATTGTGAAGCGCCAAAACATTGGCTGTCGGTCGCCATTGACAATTTAAAAGATAGATCTGTTGCAATGACTGGGGGTGGGTGTTTTGCTCCTGAAGGGTCTAGCTTGGTAACTAGATCATGGGCGCCTGTGTCTACGGTAGAAAAGAAGAATACAATTGCAAAGAATGTTCTCCTGCCAGGTTCAAATATGTTGATCAAAAAACAGGTTTTCATTGATGTTTCTGGCTTTGATGAATCATTGATAAGCGCTGAAGATGATGATCTGTGTAAGAGGACTATAAGGTCAGGCATGTCTATATTAAAGGATGATAGCCTGTCGATTGTTCACCATGGATACCCATCGACATTATACGAAGTTTTTAAAAAATCTCTGTGGCATGGATCAACTCAACTGAAGGCTCATGGTCTATTTGGGGACAAAATGGTGATGTTAACACTAGTTTGGGCAGCTAGCCTTCTATTTCTTTTAATGAGCATTTTTTTTGCTCAGAATAGTACTTTTGTTTTGTTGTTAATAGTGCTGTTTTTACCGTTTGTTTTATCAATGGTAAGAATTAAAAATATAAGTTATTGCGATAGGCTTGGCCTTTTAATTATTAGTTATATTGTTTGTTTTTTAGTTGTTTTTGGAAGATCAGTTGGAATGATAAGGGAAATGGTTGTTAGCTCAAATATTAGCGGTTTAATTGAAAAGAGAAAGGGTTGAAAATGTTTAAAATTAATACAATAATTATTTCTGTTTTTTTTCCTATGTTTTTTTGTTCTTTAGTGTATAGCTTTCCAAGGATAGATGACATAATTATTGGTGACTCTTCTATATCCATTAAAGGTAATCAGTTTGGTATAAAGTCTCCAGTTCTTCCTATCCTCTGGGAAGATTTTGAGGATGGATACGTTGATGCTGATTTGCCTTCAACTGGTAAGTGGCAAGGGCTATCTGGGTGGTCAGGCGGTAAGTTTTCATCAGAGCGTCCATATTCCGGCAATCTTTCAGCATTTAACAGGATTGCTGGCTCAGAAGCTCAAGGCCCTAATATGGGCGATTTTAACACCAGTCAATATCAATTTGCCGGAACTGATAAGTTGTACTATTCCTACAGATGGTTCGGTCAGATCAATGATCCTGAAAACTTATCTGAAATGAGAACAATTAGAAAACACGGTCGCATCAGTTCAACGGTGGGGAGGGGTGTTTCACCAAATGCTCCAAGTAACTCTGGCTATACTGGGCCAGGATCTATGTATTATTCGCATGGTGGTGTCGCTTATGATCCAGGGGATAGGTACTATAGTTATGGATCGGTTGGCAATCCATCTATGGGGGTGTGGCATAGGCATGAGCTTTATAAAGAGCTTTCAACGCCTGGTGTCGCAGATGGGCGTGTTTTGCTGATTGCTAATGGTCGTGTTTTAGTAGATGAAACGAATGTGATGACTCGAAACGCCGGAGAAACTTTTCAGCACGAACTTGTTTTGCTAGGTCTAATGGCTGCCGGTTATAGTGACCATCCTTTAACAGATATAAGTTTTTTTGTAGATGACGTTTACGTTGATAATACTTTAGCTAGGGTTGAAGTTGGAAATCATTCAGATTTTTGGAGTGTAACAAACAGGGAAATACAGATTCCTTATGAATGGTCAGATACTGAAATCAAAGTTAGGATAAATAGGGGAACATTCAATGCTTCTGATCGCTTATATTTATTTGTTGTAGATCGTGATGGCAATCCATCCGCAGGATATGGTCCCTTTAGTTTTGCAGATGAGAGAAGTGGATCTGTGCAGCCACCGATAAAATTAGAGTTATTATCTAATTGATGTGGACGGTTTTTTGTTTCTATTTTTGAGTGGTTACGGTTCCATGTTGTCACCCGGTAAGGGTTGATTTTTTATAATGAAATATATATGAATACTTTAGCTCGTGCATCTGTCCTTACTCAGGTTACGACGGCGTGTTTTGTTGCATATCTTTATTTTGTCTTTGATTTTTTTCTTAGATTCTCTGCACGTATCCCAGGCTATGGTTCTTTAAGACCAACGCTTCTTGCTGTTGTGTTAATTACATTGTTGCTCTTTCTTCAAAAGGTAAATTTTAAGAATAGAATTCAGGATCCAATTTTTAAAATAATTATAGTTTTAATTGTCTATTTGATCATAAGTTTACCTTTAGTTGCTTGGCCTGGCAGCGTATTAAAGTACCATGTTGATACCTTTGTTAAGGCTGTGGTATTTTTCTTCTTCACCGCACTAATTATTGATAGTGAAAAACGTCTGAAAGTATTTTTAACACTGTTTTTGTCAACTCAGTTGTTTCGTGTATTTGAACCACTGTATCTGAACATTACTCAAGGCTATTGGGGCGATCAAACATATATAGGTGCTGGTGAGTTTGCTCAAAGGCTTGGTGGTGCACCTGCAGACGTCATTAACCCGAATGAACTTGGGTTCGTGATTGTTACTGTTATTCCTTACCTTCACTTTCTACTATGGCATGGTCGCTGGTATTGCAAAGCTATCTATTTAGTGCTGTTGCCTTTATTGCTGTATGCTTTGGTGTTAACCATGTCCAGGGGAGCTTTTTTAGCGCTAGTCGTTGTGGCGCTTTTTATATTCAAAGAGTCACAGCGTAAGCTGCAACTTCTGATTGTCTGTGTTTGTCTTGCGGTTTCATTTTGGGGGGTAATGAGTGATCATCAGAGAGATCGTTATCGGTCTTTGTTGGGTGGTGAGGGCGCTCAAGCTGCCACTGCAGAAGGAAGAATAGGGGGCTCAATCGAAGAGTTGAAGCTAGGGTTAAGTAGGCCGATTGTTGGTCATGGGCTTGGGACAACCAATGAAGCCAAGGTCCATTTGATTCGAAGCACCAAGGCTAGCCATAATTTATATGCCGAGTTGCTTATAGAAATTGGTTTTGTCGGGGCATTTATCTTTTTTGTTTTTTTCAAACGTATTTTTAATGCAATTAAGTCCAGTCGGCAAAAAATCATTATAATGAATAGTGGCAAGAAATGCTTTTTCTACCGCTTGAATTTGGCCATGACAGCGGTTTTTTGGATGTATGTTGTCTATAGCACTAATTATTGGGGATTGTCCCAATATTATTGGTACTTATTGGGTGGGATGGTTCTTTCTTATTCATTGATTATCAATCGTAAATATATATCAAATGGCCGTTCAAATGGTTTCTAAACTTCTTACAAATGCGAGCTCTAACCTTCTGCAGTTAATTATTAATTTAATCGTAACGTTTATAATGGCTCCTGTTTATTTAAGGATGATGGGACACTATGATTATGGATTGAAGGAAATCGTTTTATCCGTTGCCGGCTATATGGGGCTCATGGCTATTGGTATGAGACCGACTGTAAGTCGCTTTGTTGCACGATTCAATGCTGTCAATGACAGGCCTGCTGTTTTAAGTGTTTACGCGAGCAGCTTCGTTTTTATGTCGTTTGTCGGGTTGATTGCTGCTGCTATTTTTTTGATTTGGGGGCTCTTTTTTCCACAAACCCTGGCTCCTGATTCAGAACACATAAAAAAGTACCAGTTATTTTTGCTACTTGTGTCCGTTAATATGCTTTTGTCATTTCCAATGCATGTTGCAGAACACTTTCTGGAGGGTTTGCAAAAATTTTATTTGAAAAATATGATCAATATAGCTTTTACAATTGTAATTGCTGCTGTGTGTTATAGCTATTTGACCGTTGAAAATGCCTTGATCTTTGTCATGACAGTTGGGGTTATATCAGCTTTTTTAAAGTTGCTTATTTTTTGTGGAATACTTTCCCTTCCTTCTATCGGTGGCTGGACTTTGAGGTTCAGCCATTTTTCTTTTTCTACCCTTAAAGAAATGATTGTTTTTGGGTCAAAATCCTTTATTCAGGGATTGGCTCAAATGGTTAATCAGATGTCAGATCGAGTTGTTATCGGTGCAGTTCTTGGGCCTGCGGCAGTCCCTTCGTATACGATTCCGGCAACATTGTTACGATATGTCAATATGTTTACCATGACATCAACTCAAGTATTCATGCCTTTATTCAGCGAGTTGAATGCAATAGAACAGCAGGAGAAGATTCGCAGGGTTTATCTATTGTCGAGCAAATACATGGTGTCATTGGTTGTGGCCATGAGTGTTGGTATCGCTATTATAGGTGGACCTTTTGTTGATGTATGGATGCCGGGAGAGTTTGATCCGTTGACTGTTAATGCCATTATTATTCTACTGGCTCTTCACATGATTATGCACCGCTTGAATCCTTTTTCGGGGCACTATCTGTTGGCAATTGATCAACATGGCTTTCTGGCGAAGGTGTTTCCAATTGGCGCTGTAATTAATCTGATCCTCAGTATTGTTCTTGTAACTCAGATCGGCCTTGTTGGCATTGCTATCGGGACTCTGGTTCCAGCCTTTTTCCTTTTTCCTGTCATTCTTGTTTTTACTTCCAGGCACTTGGGGATTTCTGTTGTCGGTTACATCATGAAATGTATTGTGCCGGCAATTTTGCCAGCATTCATTATGGGTTCTGTTGTTGCTTATTTACGTTTTAGCTGGGTTTTTGATTCTTATAGTCGAATCATTGTTGCTATACTCCTTGGTTTTTTTGTTTACATTGCTTCCTTTTTGGTAATTTCTTTCGGTAAAGACGAAATTGATCTTTTGAAACGTCTTTCTTTCAAAAAAGTTAGACGTAAGAAGTAACTATGAAACATAATATACTATATGTTGAGGCAAGCTGTGTTGGTACAATTGGTGGGGCGCATCATAGTCTCTATTTTTTATTGCGAGAGATTGATAGTTCTAAATATGCTCCACACCTTGTTTTTTATGAGCATAATGAGTTGCTAAGCCGTTATGAACAGATAACTGGAAACATACATATTCTTTCCCCCCCTTCTTCCTTTCGATTATGGGATGAACTTCCACGTGGCTTGTACTTTTTGAATCCTGTTCGGTTAAAGGTTAACTCACTGGTAAACTTTGTCGTCAGTGTTCTGTTCCCTGCTGTTAAAAGGGCGTGCTGGTTAAAAAAACATAAGATTGATTTGGTTCATTTGAATAATAATCCGTATATGAGTGATTGGGTGTTAGGTTGCAAATTAGCGCGAATTCCCTGCGTGGCTCATTATCGCGGTTTGCGCAAGCGTACAGATTGGTTGTCTCGTTCAGTTGTATCCAGGGTTGACAGGATTATTTGCATATCACAGGCTGTTTACGATGTATTGCTTTCTTCAGGTTGCAAAGTTGAGCAATTGAGATTGGTTCATAATGGGATTGACCCTGACTACTTTAAACCTTCTTTAAGTGCTGAAAAATTCAGAAATAAAATTAATCTAGAGGAAAACAATTTTGTTATTGGTATTGTCGGTAACATAAAAGAGTGGAAAGGACAGATGGTTTTTGTTCAATCCATCATCAAGCTGTTGCAGAAATATGATCATATCGTTGCTCTACTTGTGGGCGGTGTTTCTGACACTGATCAGGGCTACTATTCACAAATACAAACACTTATTAATGAGCAGGGTGTTTCTGATCAAATCCGATTTACGGGTTACACCGATGCGGTGCCTGATTATGTAAATGTCATGGATGTTGTTGTTCATGCTTCGGTTGCTCCTGAACCTTTTGGTCGGGTGCTTATTGAGGCGATGGTTCTTGAGAAGCCGGTTGTGGGCTCACGGGGTGGTGGGGTGATAGAAATATTGGATGAACCACATAGTGGATTGACATTTGATCCCGGCAACGCGGATGATTTGTCTAATAAAATTGAATATTTGCTGACTCATCCGGACGTATGTAAAAAAATGGGAACTGCCGCTCGCCAACGTGTGTTTGAATGTTTTCACGTCAAAGAAAATGCAAAAAAAACGACAGAAGTCTATCAAGAGTTATTATAAACCCTGTCCTGTGAGCTTGATTCTATATGGTGGATTATCTTTATTCTCGTAATACGGAAGATGCATCAAGCCTTAAAAACGCTCTTTTGTATTTCAGGGAGGACTGCACCGAAACAGAATGTAATGTTTCCACTGGCTCCTGGGGTTGCCTGGTTACTGTTGGGAAGCCCTATCCGCATGTGCCCCAGTATGAAGATAGTCAATATATTCTGCTTGTTTTGGGTGGGGCGTTGCCTGCTGATGTCAGTACGATTGAGCAAGGAAGAAATGATTTTGATATCCCCCAATGGTTATTGGCTCAAATGACTACGGGAAAGATTAACTGGCAAAATGATCTTTTTGGTGCTTTTCAGGTTGTGTTGATTGATAAAGTCAGCGGTCAACTTACCGTTACTACTGATATTGCGAGCTTTGTCCCTGGTTATTTTATTCTTACTGATGAAAAAAAATCCAGCAATTCTGTGTTTTACGGTTCTCATGCTGATGCTGTTGCTTTGGCTGCTGGAGTTAATTCGGCTATTGATAAGACATCTATAGCCGAATTTCTTGTTTATCAGACGACGACGTACCCTTATACGTTTTATCAGACGGTTCATCAACTGCCACCTGCCTGTATTACCACCTGTGCGGCAGGTAATGTCTCATATCAACACTATTGGCAACCTGTTGAGAAAAAAAAGCATCATTCCGTTCAAGAGGAGGCGTCCCAGTTACGTAATATTATTGCCCGTCATGTTCAGGCGATTGAGCAATTCAACGGTCCACTGACTATTTTTATGAGTGGCGGGGAAGATTCACGGGTTGTTATTTCAGCTTTACCAAAAACAAAAAAACACCAAGCTGTAACACTGTCCGACAGTTACAATCGCGAAGCAAAAATTGCGCAGAAGGTAAGTGCAATCAATACAGTAGATTGGCAACTGGTGACCAGGTCTGTCTCTCACTATCTTGATCATGCACGTAGATCGGTCAAACTGAGTGAATCGCATAATTTATTCTATCACGCACATTTTCATGGATTTACAGATCTTGAATACAAAAAACCAGTTATTGGCGGCTTGATGGCGGATGCTTTTTGTAAAGGATCCCATGCAATGTATAAGAGGGTATACAATATTGCTACGGAACGCCTTCTGGAAAATTGGGTATATATCGGAACGTCAAAAAAATATCCGGTTAGCAGTGATCTGAATATTAAAGCTAGTCAACGTAGAGAACAACGCAATAATGATTTGAAAGAAATGCGTCCCGTAAGTTGGGCTGAATGGCATTCTCTATATCCTGCAACAATGAATACAAATGTTACCAATTATTTTGTTAATCGCAGACTTTATTTTAGTTATGAACCTTTTGCGGATGCTCAAGTTGTCACATGGTCAGCATCTGTCAATGCTCATGATAAAATTAATCGAAAATTATTCCATCTGGCGATGAAGCCCCTTTTAGAATCCACACGTTTTATAAGACACGGTAAAGGAATATTCCCCTATTGGGGAACTTGGTTTAATGGCCCCCTGTTGACAGTAGTGTTATTTGCGCGGAAAGTGATTCTCAAGTTAAAGAAAAAACTGAATATTCCAGTGGTTAATGAAGGTGCCTGGCCAATCTGGAAGGAGGTTGTTGGTACGGCTAAATTTCAAGAACTTTCATCATTTCAATCCCCTTCAGAGAGGCAACACGCAGAAAATTTGTTAGGCGGTGAACTGCTCGACCTGGTAGAAAAATCCATGCGGGATAAAGATCCAGTACAAGCCCTTGCCGGACTTCAAATAAAATTATGGGTGGAGAGCATTGAACAAAAGTGCTCCAAATAAAACTGCCTTATTGGGCTCTCCTGTTATCCTCGTCACCTTAGTAATTTTTTTGGCTATCAGTTCTTTGCTTTTTGTCCCAGGCCCCACTGAATATACCCTCCGCAGCTTTCGCACCGCCTGGGGGCTTGGTCATTTTGTATGTTTTGCTCTTTGGGCTTATTTGTACAGTCTTTTCCGTCCCCGCCTTAACTTCAGCTGTTTTTTATGTGAAGTATTATTACTCACCTTTGTATTTGGTGGCTTGTCCGAACTGATCCAGCCTTACTTTGGGCGAACTGCTCTGTGGAGCGATCTGTTTCAGAACATGATCGGCGCGGTGATCGGGTCAGTTTTTTTTGCTGCACACCGCAATCAAATTGCCACACTGAAGTTGCGGGTGCTGCAATTGTCGGTTGTTGTAATTCTGCTTTTTTATCTGCTTCCCCTGGGGCAGGTAATGATTGATGACACCATTGCCTGGCAGCAATTCCCCCTGTTGTCCGGTTTTGAAACTCCTTTTGAACCATCCCGCTGGGGGAGAGGTTTGGAGCCTGTTGTGGTGAATGATCCGGTGTTCGCTGGTACGGGGGCGTTGAGGGTGGAGTTGACCACCTCTCAGTATTCCGGCATTGGATTGAACCATTTCCCCCGCGACTGGAGCGATTACGAGGCTATCAGTATGCAGGTTTTCAATGCGGCTCATGAACTGCTCAGTTTAAGAATTCGTATTCATGATGTACACCATACCCATGATTATGATGATCGCTTCAATACGGGTTTTATGCTGGAACCGGGGTGGAATGATTTACGGATCAGCCTAGCAGAGGTAGCTTCCGGCCCGAAAGACCGACAACTTGATTTAACCCGTGTTGGTGGGTTGGGGTTGTTTGTGGTGGAGCAGGAAGAGCGGCGGGTGATTGTGATTGATGAGGTAAAGTTGGTGAAGTAATCCCAGAAACTTTTTCCTCGCGCAGAGCACGCAGAGATCGCAAAGAAAACCATTAGCCGCAGATGAACGCGGATAAACGCAGATAGGGTCAAAATCAAAAACAGGTTTTTTGTGTTAAAGCTTTAAAACCCGAAATGAATTGGTTTGGTTTTATCTGCGTACAATCTGCGATATCTGCGGCTGGGAATGATTATATCTTTTCTTGGCGTCCTCTGCGTGCATAAGTAAACGCAGTGAACGGGCGCGAAACCAGATTCTTAAACCCGTCCTCACACGGAGGCACAAAGGCGCGAAAGAATCTTGACCTGGAATCACAGGCAGAATCGATAGGTTAAAACCAATAACCATCTGTTTCTGAGATTTTATCCTGCTTATCCCTGCAATGAAGGTTTGAAAAGTTTTAAATTACAAGAGTTGTTAGCAGGGATGTTCAGGATGAACAGGATGAGGTTCTGGTTTTTTCAGAGTGTTCTGTGGACAGGGAGTTTGTCGCTTTTCTTTGACTCTTTGTGTCTTTAGTGACCGAAGTGAACGAGTGCGAACAAATAAAAGGGGCGAAGCCTTCCAGCTCCGCCCCAGTGTCTTGCAATGATTTTAAAATACTACCTTGTTAACTTCTCATCCGACGATACACGCCCAGTCCGAGAATGCCGGCACCAAACAGCAACAGTGTGCCTGGCTCAGGAACCTTGGATCCACCGATGATGTCGTTGGAGCACCAAGCTGTGTATGCTAAAAACAGACCGCCAGAGGCGTCAATTGCATGACCTTCAAAATTATAAACCAATTTAAATGTGTCCTCGTAAAAGATCGGTTTAAAAGTATCATCTAAGATTGAAAGTGAGCCGTTGTCAGCCAAGCTGTTCGGGTTGCCAATGCGGCCTTCAGTAGAAAGGTTATACTCCCAACCATCACCAACCGCATAGAGCCCACTTTCGGCTAAGGGACCATCTGCCCTGGCTTCTTGTGGATTAACTGGATGTCTTTCAATAACGTAATAATCCCATGAATCCCAAGGATCATCGTTGTAGGTTGTGTTTATCCAAAGTGAGTCAAAACGAAGTCTTTCGCTGCCTTCTCTTAAGTTCACCGTTACTGATTCAAGAAGATTTGTTTCCGAGTTAACAGTAACAACCATGTTAATGATTGCCGGACTTCCATACTCATCAAGTGGGAAATCTGCTTCTGTGTGCTCATAGCCCTTGAAGCTTATCCAAGTGTCTTCAATGGTAAAGCTGTAACCGAAAGCATTACCAGCAAAGAATGTTAGCAGTGCGGCTAACGCGACCAATGTCTTTTTCATTTTGTCCTCCTGTTTGATTTACGTCCAATGAAATTCTTCATTTACTTGGTGGGAACCGATCCCCCCTTATCTGCTCCCTATATAATGCAAATAGCGAACCAGATATCATATTTTTCTGTAATTGATGTTTGCGTGTGCTTTTTGAGCTTCGTATCAATTGCTTAACGTGCTGAAATTAAACAATAAAATAATGTTTATTGCTCTTTTGATTCTGTCTGGAACTGCTTGCCTCCTCCAGTAAGAAATCTGATAAATCACCGGTGTAAAATATTTCGACAGCCATAATATTGGTAACTATTAAGTTGTGTTGTGCGTGTAAAATTTTGTTTTTTTGCACGTATGGCTAAATGCTTGTAATGATGTGGCTATGGTTTGTCCTGGTTGAGTTGTTTATCGCAGATGATAAGAGTTTATTGATTTATCATGTGTTGCTGATGAGATTTAACGTACAATAATTCGACAATCACCTATCCTCTTCTATCAATAGACGGTGGCTGTCTTTCGATGTATATTAAAATTCATTGGCCCAAACCTTCTCCGATTCGAGAGTTTGTAATCTATGAGCAAGTCAGGATCTTCTTCTGATTCCGTGTCCCCATCGCTGCTAGCCGGTATCAATTATCGTTCGGTAATGTATGTTGTGCTTTTTTTTGCCGGATTTTCAGCTCTTTATTACAGCACCTTTGTACATATGGTTGCCGTGTGGTTTTCCTCAGATGGCTCCCATGGGCCGCTGATATTGGCGGTAAGCCTTTATCTGGTATGGATTAGCCGTGATCAGTTAAGACGGTTGCCGATAAAGCCAGCTCTGCTGCCTGGTACCGTATTGGTCGCAAGTGGCTGCTTTATGCTGTTTGCCGGCAAGATCAGCAGTACAATTTTGCTGCAACAGCTTTCAATGATACCGGTGCTCCTTGGTTCTGTCTGGTTGTTGCTTGGTTTCGCTTTTGTCAAGGCGCTGCTGTTGCCGATTGTTTATCTGGTGTTCTTGACCGGGCTGGTTGAGGAGTTGTTGGGAAATTTCAATATCTTTCTGCAAACGGCCTCGGCATGGATAGCTGCAAAGTTGCTGATTTTGTACGGTCTGCCGGTGGTGCTTAGCGGGATCATTATTGACCTGCCCCATATCTCGTTGATAGTTGTTAAGGCGTGTAGCGGCATCAACCATCTTGTAGCGCTGATGGCCTTGTCTGTGCCGCTTGCTATCATCAGCAATTTAACGACTTATAGAAAAATTATTCTGGTAGTTTCGAGCTTTTTTATTGGGATGTTTGCCAATGGCTTGCGCATTGCTGCTATAGGGGTTTATTCCATTTACAACGCGGGGGTCGATCTCCACGGTCCCAATCAGACGCTCTATGTCGGAGCGTTGTTTTTTATCGGCATGGTGATGCTCGTTACTCTAAGTCATCTTCTCAGGACAAAAGAACCGGTGACAGAAGGGGCTGATGCAGAACGAGAGAGCATTGTGTCAGAATCAGAGACAACAACTGCTGCCGACCTTGAAACTGTGACAACGGTTAAAGTGGTAAAATTCAATTTTACGCCGCTCATTGTGATCGCGTTGTTTTTCGTTTTGACGTGGACCATGATGCAGTTTTACACGCCGGGACCTGTCGCTATGTCATCATCGTGGCAGCAATTTCCTGATCATATTGCCGGTTTTTCCAGTCGTGATGCATTCTGGATGGATAATCGGGTCAGGCCATTCCCCGCTGATGAGGAGCTGGCGCGAGTTTACACAGATCATGCCGGAAACAGAGTTGAAATCTATATCGGCTATTTTGAGGATCAATTTCGAGGCCGTCGAATCATTGATTATCGTCGGGTCTGGTTGCACGAGCATGACACAAGGGTAACGATAGGAAGTACCCCTGATGCTGTGGTGATAAATAAAAGCTATGATATTGATAAAGATAACCCTCCCGATTTGTACTTCTGGTATCAGATGGATGATCGTGTCATGACGAGTCGTTATGACGGAAAATTTTACACCTTCTGGAACGGACTGACCAAGCGCCGAACTAATGCCTCTATCGTCATTATTCAGACGTCAATTCCGCAAACCGAGGTGTCAACCTTCCTCGATGAATTAGTGCCGATGGTTGTGAGTTTCTTGAGGGGGAGGGAGTAGGGACTGGAGAACAGAAACGCACGAGTATTTTTCTCACGAAGACACCAAGTCTCTGAGAAAACCTATAACCTTTGTATCCACGGAAACCACGGAAATTACGGACAAAAACTGAATTCTTATTGTTAAAACCAGGTTCACAACCATTCTCTTTGATGTAAAAGCTTTTTTGTTTTTAACCCTGAAGACAATGCCCATGATTCTACTCAAAACTTCTTCGCGCCTTTGTGTCTCCGTGTGAGGATATTTAGTTTCTCACGAAGACACGAAGTCTCTGAGAAAACCTATAACCTTTGTATCCACGGAAACCACGGAAATTACGGACAAAACTGAATTCTTATTGTTAAAACCAGGTTCAAAGTCTTTGTTTTTGGTGTTAAAGACTTAACCCTTGAAGAGAATGCCTGTGGTTCTACTCAAGATTCCTTCGCGCCTCTGTGTCTCCGTGTGAGGATATTTAGTTTCTCACGAAGACACGAAGTCGCAGAGAAATCCAGAACCCTCATCCTGTTCATCCTGAACATCCCTGCCAATACTGCCTTTAGCTCGAAATCATTATTGTCCACGGAACACACGGAAATTACGAACAAAAACTGAACTATTATGGTTGAAGCCAAAGATCTAACCCCTTGTTTCTGTTGTAAAACCTTATCAAAAAGCAGTTTGCTCAATGATTTAATACATACTAGATTGTGCCTATGATTCTATCTCAAGATTCTGTAGCGGAACCGGTTCTTTGGACACAAGTTAAGGTTACGCCGCATGACGGATTT
>OBJA01000522.1_pt1 | contig 32817 bp, 20 predicted proteins | sample 1519751 | NCBI WGS metagenome assembly OBJA01 (sample SAMEA3881238, study PRJEB22517) | soil metagenome | biome: lake sediment; feature: soda lake sediment; material: sediment, water from around vicinity | place: India | collected 2013-12-23 | depth 3 m
GTTCTGAAGGATGAAAATGGATTCATTCATGTGATTGATAATATCGTATCAGAAATTGGCCCGGCCCCCGAAAGAAATGAAGGTACTTGACTTCGGAATGGCAACAAAATGCGGCCTACTATCATCGAAGAAGAAGGGTATCAACCAACGAGTTGTAGAAAAACAATCCTCTACTCTCTACGTCCGAAACGTACTTTGGTGAATCCCCTTCTTTATGAAGAACCCTCTTTGGGTCTTTGCTGACAAAGTTAGAAAAGATACAGCAGGAAAGAACTAGGGCAAACGCATAGAAATCACTTACGCGTGCTTACTTGTGTCCTGCAGGAACCTGGAATCAATTATTCAATCATTTTATGATAAATAAAATATTACAAAAAATAGCGTTCTGGTATTTTGCCACTAAGTCTCTAAAAAAAAGGGAAAAGGAGCATTTTTCTGTTTTATAATTTCGCCTTTCCCCAGTTGCCGGAATAGTATGCTTTAGTAATTTCGATTATATTTTCTGTTTGTCCTTTCCGTTTTGCCGTGTCAACCAAATCCCGGTATAAATAGAACTGCAGCCAATAGCCATTGTGGTACTTTTGCCGGGTTGATTTTGGGTGCATCAATATGGCGTACCAATTTGTGTCTATTCCGGCTTTTTGGGCAACTGAAACGGCATCCAGTGCGTTTTGCCACATGTCATTTGCAACCCGTGTTTTCATCGACACCAAATCATCATACTCCATATCTTTGAATATAATTACCTCACACCGGTCGTCCATCCCCAAATCTTTGAGTGAAACAGCTTCCTCGAAAATACTGTCGCCATCAAGGTCGTATTCAATTTTGTCAAAAAAGCCATTGTTGTCGGTATCGGTATATTTCACCAAGGGGAAAGGTTTTACCACGTCACGCGAGAGCCGCTCCGGTCCGTATCCATCGTACAGGCCGCCCATCCCATGATAATAATAAGCGTTTTGGTCGATGCGCCAATAGCCCAATTCGGAGCCATGCAAATGGATGCGCCCATCAAAAGCGCCAACATACAGGTTGCCGTTCCCCGAATTATCCAGGTCCCATTCCGCGCGGTCGCCAACAGCATCGGCTTGCGGGTTGTTGTCGAGCCCGCCATTTCGTTTCCCTGTTTTATAAGGATCCAGCGGGTCATACAATTCTACCCGTTCCCAGCGGCTGCAATCGTCGTCTTCGTCATATACAAAATAAACCTGGTCCCATTTGCCACGTTCAAAAATCAGGTCATGGATCGACTCGTGGTCAGGATAGATCAATTCGGTCAACTGGCGGACACGCGGGTCCATAAAATATTGGTCGGCCTCCGGCAGCCCCCTCATCTTTGGAAAAGATTGTACCTGGTCCATATAACTGAAGCCTTCGCCGCGGAAACTAACGGTCATGTCAAAATCAAATTCATTCCCTGGCCCGTTGTCGTTATCGAGGTCATAAGACATAGAAATCCAGGTAACATTCCCGGTAAGCCTGGTCAAGTACTCATCGCCTGCCTGTCCACGGACCGGGTTGTCGATTACACGGATGGCATATTCGGTCAGCCCGTCATTGTCAGGGTCGTAAAAAAGGAACGGGTTTTCCCAGTTTAAACGGGGGTCGTTCATTTTCTCCGGTGAAGTGTGGATTTTCAGGAACAAACTTTTGCCATGATAATCTTCATAGAAATCGGCTTGTCCGTCATGGATCCAACAACGGATTTTAAAAGTGTTCCAATCAATGTAATTCGTAATGTTGTCCTTGTCCAAATCCATCGTGATCATCAGGTGCCCACCGCCCCCAGGGGAGTCTTTATGTTCTTCGCCGGCATATTCATAATAAATTTGCATGTCGGCCACACCGTCCCCGTCAAGGTCGATCCAATCAACCACCACGTCGCCATAACTTCCGTACTTGCCATCGCCGTTTAGGTCCACCATCAGGCAGTCGGTGCCGATGTTGCCCTGCAAATCGCCATATTCCATTTTGCCACCATCGGCAATCCATTGTATCGGGATGCCATTTGTTGTGAAGGTCCTCAGCACGTCGGGTTTGCCATTCCCGGTCAAATCAATGTATTCAACCGGAGCATCCGGGTTTATCGCAAGCCGGTGGGTATTGAACAAGCCTGCTGAGTTCCAGTTGGAGTGGGTTTTCGCGCCCGCCTTGTTAATGGTGCCTAAACTTTTTTGGGCTTTGCTATGATAGGTAAATATCAGTAAGCAGGTCAATAAGAAATACATCCGTTTCATAATTTTCAATTTTTAGTGGGTTTTAAAATTTTAAGGGCTAAAGCCCGGAAATAGAGCACTTTCCATACCCCAGGCTTAAGCCTGGGATTAGTAATCGCTTCAATTCACAAACTGTAGGCACCTGTTTTTTTCCTAGGCCCTACTTCTGACAAATCAATCGCTTTAAAGCCCAGATTAAATGCCGGTGATCCCTGCTGCAACCTGAAATCAAAGTTTTCAGCACCGGTAAATTTTGGATCGGCAAATACTGAATGGACATCTTTGCCCATTTTGTTCCATTCGTCCCAGGTTTTGCCGTTGAAACTAATTTCATCCAGTTTTTTTTCAGGGTTGAAATACAAGTTATAATCCGCATCGAAGGTTTCAACGACTTCCTTGGTGCCGCCATCAGTTTTCGGGTGAAAGTAGAAAGGGTGGGGATAGTCTTCCCATTTGCCATCGAATAATTTTCCTTCTTTCCAGTAGATGATATTCCGCTCGAAGAATAAACTTTTGTGTGGTTCGGAGCGGGTGCGGTTCATTTGCTGAAGTTTCCCCAAAGCAAAGATGTTGTTCCTCACGGTCACTTCTTTGCAGAAATGAATGTTGAAAGCGGCAAATTTAGTGTTGTAAACGATGTTGTTTTCCACCAAAATGTGCGATGAGCCTTCGTCATGGTAAATTCCCCAGCCGCCATAATGGTTGGCATCCACATCATGGATCAGGTTGTTGCGGATGACGGTGCCGGGCGACAGGCCCAAGGTATAAATGGCGCCCATATCGGAGAGCAGCCCTTGCCCAATATTATAAATGTGGTTGAATTCAATCAGGTTGTCGCGGCTGATGCTTCGCTGGTAGCCCCAATGCCACCCAATCGAAATACCCGTGTAATAGCCGTCATGGATGAGGTTGTGCGCCACTTGGTTTCCTTCGGTATGTTGCAGCAAAATCCCAACAGCCGATGGATAAACTTCACCAAAATGATGAATGTGGTTATCGATGACCTTATTTTTTTCGGCCCTCAAAAACGGGTGATCGGTATAAGTGCCACCATTTACCCGGAATCCCCCTGCGGCAACATGGCCGATCTCATTATATGAAAAGGTGTTGTTCGAGCAGCCTTCATTCAATTCAAAAGCCCATGTTCCCAGTTTGGTAAAGGTGCATTGCGAAAAGGCACAAGCTTGCACACCGGTCAATGAAACGGCTGCCGGTACACTTGCCGAGCCTTGCCTGTCGTTTGAGTTTCCTTCGGGCAGTTCCCAATTGGTATAGCTAAATTCCAGGTTCTCAAAGCGAATATCACTGACCCATTGCGCATCTTCAGGTTTTCCTGCCATGTTGACTAGCTGCGGGGCAACCGGCGCATAAAAGCTGGTTGTTTCAATTTTTTCTTCAGGAAAAGGAAAATAATAACATTTCCCGGTTTTGCGGTCGAGGTACCACTCGCCGGGGGCGTCCAACTCTTCAAATACATTTTCGACGATGTAGCGGGCGCCATCTTCCGAAAAATCATCGGTAAAAACTTTGCCAGCCTTGTGCTTGAATGTCACAATATTGGTTTTCTCGTCAATTGACTGGATGGGCAAATGTGAATCGGTCCAAAAGTGATAAACGACCACTTCAACATCCCCCATGTTCTTCCATTTTGGGTCGATGTCGCCCTTTGCAAATTCAAAACTTTGACAATCGGTATGGTAGCCAACTGTTTTTGGGGTCCCTTCGGGCATACCTTTTACGATTAAAAAACCATTGTTTGGCTTCCGTGCACGGGTGCGCAATTCATCGTTCACATACAATTGCCTGAATTTCCATTCCCCCTTGGCAACCTCCGGAATATCAACCGCCCACAAGCCGTTTTTTTGCTTTTTCCAACCTTCCAGCTTTTTCCCGCCGTTGATGGCAACTTTTGAACCGGGCTGGGATGAAATGATAATAGGCGATGTTTTTGTTCCCGAATGTTCAGGGCGAAGTTCCAGCGGGTTGGTCAAATAATAAATGCCTTCCAGCAAGCGGACATGAATGGAGCCTTTCCCGGCTTTTTTCAAATCAGGGATTTTGTCCAGCGCAAATTGGATATCCTTTACGGGTTTTTCAATGCTGGTGCCAGCGTTTTGGTTATCGCCATTGGGCGAAACGTAAATGGTCCGTTCACCTGCAAAAGCCGGTTTTGCAATCAAAACTAAGAGGATTAAGCTACAAGAAAACAGGTAGGTCTTTCGTTTCATCATTTCTATTATTTATTTTGGCCGGTCGGCATTTTTAAATTAATGGAATAAATATCATAGCGTTTTTTTCTCCGTCATTATCGCTCACTACCTGCATCGTCAAGTGACGAGCCCGTGGGCTGAATTCAAGTTCTTTAACGTTGCTTTTTTATACCGTTCAGCAACAGGAATGAAAAACATGGTAACATATGAAATTGCTATTCTAGTTTTGTCATCAATTTGAATGATAGAAATATTTATGTCTAAATGTCTATCTTTTGGAGAAAACAAAGCTCCCGGATTACACCAACTTGTAAACAGCCGCATGGTTACTTCTCAGCCTTCCCCAGTTCAATTTTCAGTTTACCCAATTCCTTTCTTGAAGCTTTTTCTTCCCCATCAACAAACACCTTCAAACCAGATCCTTTACCGTATTTTTGGCCGTTGCTGTCCCAGGTGACTGTGATGTCGTGGCCTTTGTATTTCAACCCGTCAAGGCAGAAATACTCCCATTTGCCGTTAGGGACGAGTGGGTTCACAACGAGAAAATTGCCATCTTGGGGGCGAATCCCTATCAACCCGTTTATAACCAGATCGGTATAACCTGAGTGGAAATAATGTAGGATTGTGCTCCTGACTGGGCGGCCGTGTTCGTTCAGTTTGTCGGGATCGACCCATTCGGTGCCATAGGGGCGTGTTTCTTCCCCTTTGGGATAAACATTGTAGTGCCCCATTTTGGTGTATCGCTCCAAAACCTCAAAGTAATCCGCTTTCCCCACCACATCCTGGTTATAATTGTTCAGCAGGTTTGCCATTCCTTCAAGTGTCTGTGTTTCTGCATAAAACCAGGCCAACCCGTTCCAACGAGCACCAGGTGTGGGTATATTGTACCTTGGGTGGTCTTTTTGCGCCCCCGCCAATCCATTGGCTGCCTTAAAACCGCTTATGCTGTCATTTATCCTTTCCCATGCCTTTGCAAAAATAGGTATATCATCGGGAAGGTTGAACTGCCAGGGGATATAACCAACGGCTTCCATGACATCGACCAGTTGCCCAAGTGGCTGGGGAACAAACCATTCTTCTTTGTTGTACATCGAGTGGTCCTTGTCAAGGCCTGCCTGGTTTTTATAGGTCTTGAAAAAATTGGTCTCCTTGTCCCAAAGGTGTGCCTGCACGTTTTCTTTGATCGTTGCCGCGATGGTTTCGTAGGTGTTTTTTGTTGAAACATCGCCGATAAACCCTGCTAGCTTTGAAATTCCCAGGGCATTGCCGTACATATAAGAGTTGATCGTCGTCCTGATCCCGCTCCCGCCAATGGTGCGCTCAAACCCGTCGTTCCAGTCGTTGCACCAGTACATGTCGTAAAACTCGGGAACCTTGCTGCTTTCGTAGGAATGGAAACTGCGTTTCAAGCCGCTAAGCACATTCTGTACAAATGGCTCTGAAGTGTGTATTTGGTTTGTCCGGTAGGCACAATCGGCATACCAGTCCCTGAACAATTTTGGGTTTGCCTCCTGTGAATACATATAATAGTCCATATACGAGCGTGCATACACCGGGTCGTCGAGCCACATCAGCCAGTTGAACTGGTGTCCCGCCGGGCAGTTGATGACATTGTACCTGTCGCCCCAGCCCACTTTGCCAATAAACTCGGTCACCACGAAATGGGCGCCGTTGTTCTTTAAATGGAGCCGGTTCATCCAGTGGCGGTAATAATAGATTTCCATAAATTCTTCATCAGGGCAATCGAAATAGGGGATGTTGCGTTTCATCCATTCCAGGGCCTGGCCGTTCTGCACATACATGGTGTGCTTGAGGTAATTAATCGAGTTGATGCCGGTGGCGCTGCCCGATTGTTCCAGCAAGTCCCAGTCGCGTTGGAAACCTTCGACATACCCTTTGAACTGGTTGGGTGAAAGTACCAGCAGTTTCTTTGCGTTTGGCCCTTCGGGTTGCCAAAACTTCCAGGGGATGTTTGCCGCCTGCTCCCTGGCCTTTTTCAGGTCTTCAGTTGGCGGCCTCGCGCTGGCTGAAGATAGAGCAACAGCTAAAACGCTGGCGATTAAAAGCAGGCTAATTTTTTTTATTGGTTTCATCTGTTTGAGTTTTTACATGATGATGTCATTGATCATATTATTTTAATGTAATGACTGTTTCGTAATAGACCGGCAAGCTGGCTTTTGTAACAACCCGGACTGTATTGGCGGGTTCCAAATTGCCATAACTTTCAGAATACCATCCTGAAATTGGCCCTTTATTTCCTTTGTCAGCTTTAATTTGAAACGGATGGTTTCCACTAAAACTAAGCCGTGCGGATGCGTTCCCATTTGTAATCGCAACCCCTTCTTCCTGGACAGACAATTTTGCGGCAGGCGGTATTTGCCAGTGCAGCGCCGTTTCGTGTTCGCCTTCACCTTCGAACGAATCTTTGATAATGAATTTTCCTTCTGCCCGGTGATAAATAATTTGCCTTTTGTGGGTTACTTTAATGTTGCCGTTTTCACCGTAGCCAAACGTATAGCTGCCCGTGGCCTTGGCGAGCTTGCCATCGTCCCTCCATCCATAGTTGCCCGGACTCGTATTGTACCCCCTTTTTACCCCGGTGGGGACAGCGATCTGCCCTTGCCCGTTCACAACCCCTGTGTTGTGGGCGGCCGTTGAGCGCAGGTAGGCCGACATTTCGCCTTCTTCGCCGTGGTTCGAATAAGAATAAAACCCGGGATCGGCCAGCAGCACTTCCCCTTTCGATTGGAGCTGGATATTCAGGAAAGCCATGTCGGAATGCCCGCTGCCGCGTGGGCCCGGTTCAAAAAACAGCCAGGTGGCGCCTTTGTCCCAGCCCGACCGGAACACCACGTGCCCAGCCCAATCATAGGCGACGGACTTGAAAGGAGGCTCCGTGCCGGTTTTCCCCGAAGAAAGCACATATTCAACTTCCGGGTCGGCACAAACCCCGTTCTGTTCTTTGGTCAACGGGAACGCGGATTTTTTGCCTTTGGCGATCCGGGGCGAGTTTCCCAGCGGGTCGGCGGTGAACGCAAAATAGCGCATGGCTTTGCAAATCCTTTCATCCAGTTCCCCGTGCAAATTCCCGCCTTTTGTTTGGTCGTCGCGTACAATTTTGTTTACACGTTCAAGTGAGCCCATTGAATAGTTAGGGGAACATTCGGCCATTGAGCCGTCTGGATAAATTTCGCTGTTTGCGAAAAACCTGACCCGCTCAAGGCCGGTGCTATTTGCCTCGGAAGCCCCTTTCAGAAAAGGGTAATCCCAACTGTAATTTACCAATGAGGTGGCAATTGCAATGAACTGGTTCATGGCCCGGGGATGGCTTAGCATCGATTTCCGGTGGCCGTTGGCAAGGCTGTTAAAAAGGATGGACAAGGTTTTATTGTCAAGTTGTGGCGCATCGTAAAGCATGGCCAGCAGGTAGGTCCAAATATCCACCCGTGTATGCGCGGACAGTGAGGTCCATGGGCCGTCAACATACGACGGGAAAAAACCTTCGGGCACAAAACCGCCGCCTTTTTCTTTTGCCTGTTTTTCATTGTGCCAGTACAGGTCCGGTGTGCCAACCGGCGTCTTTTCCACCCAGTCCAGCAAAATCCTTACAACTTCGCCGCTGTAGGTTGTGTCTTTCGTGGCCCGCCAGGCATGTACCAGCGGTTTGAGCCAATAGTGGCGCGACAGGTGCGTTGGCCATTGCAGGTCGTTTTTTGGGGCGCGGAACCAGTCAATGGGATTTCCCAAATCCTGCACATCGTACCCCCCAAGCAGCGAAACCTGGTGTTTCATTAACCTTTCTACATTTGCTTTTTCTTTTTGGTAAGTTGCCTGCGCTGTTTTGTCAAACGCTTCCACATCCACCGGGTTTCCCTGCGCAAGGGGTTTTATAAAATGGTTGGCAAGCTCGTGCCCATCGGGCGAAAGCCCTTTTGCACCAGTCCCTAGTTGCCGGATGCCTTCATCATTTAAATAATCTTTCGGGGAAGGAAAATTGTCTTTTTTTCCTGAAAAAGAAAAAAGGGCGGCGCAAAAAAGCAAACACGCGCAGAGGAAAAACAGGGTATTATTTTTTGCATTTGAAATCACCTTTGAAAAATGTTATCCAAGTTAATTTTCGATCTTTCTACAAACAACTGCCATATGCGTTTTCCCTGGAAGCTCAATTTTTGACTTTCCCGAAACTGTTTTAGGATACTTTAAAATGGTCATGTTCCAGGTATCGATGATTTTAACTTCATATCGAAAGTTTTCCGGAAGTTCCACTTCAATATACGCAGGCTGCTGATAAGCAAGATAATAAAGATAATAATCTGGTTCCGAAAAACTTCCTCCGCGGCTTTTCCAATAGCCTTTTTCAGGTGGGCTTATCCCGTCTTTGGGAAAGTTGTCCACTATCTTTTTAAGGATTTCGAGTCGGGGAACGGTTTCCCCAATGAAAGTGCCACCGTGCGCCCAAAAGCTTATGTTATCCTCTGTAATAAATGACTCCCCATGGGTGACATAACATCCCCGGCTGTAGCCATGCCAAAACCGTTGTACCAATTCCTGCGGGCTCAGGTTTCCCGAAATGAAAGGATAGTTGCCTTCGTACCCGCATTCATCGATCAAAACCGGCTTTTGGTATTGATCCCTGAATTTTACCACTTCCTCTATAATTTGATGTTGTATACTCAAGTGGGTTATCCAGGGCTTTGAATGGTTGTACCAGCGCCCGCCATTGTGTATGGAACGCAAATGATTGTATGGGTCATTCGCGTGCAAATATTTAAAATACCGGTCCCAATCATCGTCTGTCCGCCATTTGAGCAGGTCGTGCTCATTGGCCATAGACCACCAAACGTTCCTGTAAGCGGCAATCCGGGCAATTAAATAATCCAGGTACTTCATTTGGGTTGCCTCATCTGCATTACGGATTCCCCAGGTATAATCATAGGAATGAAACAGGATAAGGTCTGCTTCAATGCCCAAGTTCCTCAAAGCTAAAACTGCTTTATCCAATTCCTGGAAATATACTGGGTTAAAGCGTTCAAAATCCCATTGTTTGGGAGGTGTTCCTTCATAAGGAAAAGACCGGGGTCCTTCCATCGCCCCTACATACTGAAAGGGAAGCACGCACATACGTATCTTGTTAAATGGTGAGCTTTTTAATGTTTTAAGCGTTCTGGAGATAAGGGAATCATTCTGGTGGTGCCACTTATAGGCTGTTGTACCGATCGGAAAATAGGGTGTCCCATCGCTGTATTTAAAATGAAAAGTATTTGCGACCTGAACTATGCCGCGGTTCTGCCCTGTTTCATTGACACAATTAAATTTTCCTTTTTGCTTGTCCATCTTTTGGATGTTGCTTTGAGTGACAAAGTTCCATTCCCCCGTTTGGCCTGGCATAAATCGGATCCTGTAAACTCCATCGCCATCGTAGAAACCATTCACTTTTAGCTGAACCGAATCATGTGAAAATGTCGCAGATAGACTAACCTCCAAAAATGGGTTGCCAGATGAAGGTCCTTTAAATACCAACTCAAAAACATCCCAGCGTTCAACGATCGCTTGTCGAGTTGAAGAATAACTGACTGTCAAATTAAACATAAATAATAAAAGGAAGAATAAATTTTTCATTTTTATAATATGTAACTATTTGTTTTTCATCTTTGCTTAATCTCAATATTGCACATTCTCAACTTTAAATACCCAAGCAAACTGGCTAGGGTTATTGGCCGGGGTAATTGCCGGAGGTACAATAGTCAGGTTATTTCCCGAAGTTGAATGTTTCACCCTGCCATCGAACCCAAGCAGGGTAACCTTTGTTGCTTTTCCAACACCTTTAACGACAATGGGTTTGTCCTGCCATTGGGTCACGATCACATACAAGTCCTTGCCTTTCGTGGTAAAATAATGGGTGGTTTCAGCATTTGTCGCAGGGGCTTTTTCCCACTTTCGTGTACCATATATGGCGTCACCGTTTATTCCGAGCCACTGCCCCATGTCAAGCAGTCTTTGCTGCTGAATGGCGGGTATCCGACCATCGGCAGTAGGACCGACGTTAAGCAGTAGATTGCCTCCGGCCGCCACCTTTTCAACAAGCAGGTGGATTAATGCTCCCGAACTCATATAGTTGTCAGGGGTTTCGGCACGGTTATAACCAAATGAAGTGCCAATACCTCTACACTCTTCCCACGGATGATTACCATTCACTTCTTCCTGTCCATCATGTAACAAGTCATATTCTGTCGTATAGAAACCACCGTATTTCCCACGTGTTTCTTTCCCCCATCTGTCGTTAACAACAATACTTTCTTTTACTGGCGATTCATTGTATAGCCAACTTAGAAATTCCGCACTTTTCCATTTTTCGCTTGGGTGATCCCATTCACCGTCTGACCAAACAATATCCGGGTGATACCGTGTAACAAGGTCTTTCATCTGTGGGATCATGTGATCATCTACATATTTGTCGAGGTCGTTTTGGTATAAAGGATTGAACCACTCATATAATGAGTAATAAAACCCCATACGTAATCCGGCATCTTTAACCGCTGTTGAAAGGTTACCGCAGATATCGAGGTGCGGCCCAATATCCACACTATTCCAATTCCAACTTTGGCTGCTGGGCCAGAGGGTAAATCCCTCCACGTGCTTTGAAGTTAGTATTACATATTTGGCACCGGCACGAGTGAAAAGATCGGCCCATTGAACCGGATCAAAATGTTCAGCCTTAAACATGGGAGCGAAATCCTGATACTGAAAATCCTTGCCATATGTCTTGTCATGATATTCCCGAAAAAGTTGGCCAACTTTATTGCCGGTTTGCAATATCCGCCACCAATACCACTCTGAATACTTCCCATAGATACTTACCTCGCCATTGTTTGCTGGTGCCCAGGCAGGGACAGAATAAACGCCCCAGTGAATGAATATCCCGAATTTCGCATCGATAAACCATTCCGGGATAGGGCGACTGTTGAGCGATTCCCAATTGGGTGGATAGGTTTTTTGCGCAAAGCAATGACAATGAACCAAAAGAAAAAAAACTGAAATTAAAATTACACTCTTCATCATAAATTCTTTTAATGGAAAATCTATTTATTGTACTATTTTACCAAGTTTAGTCTTTAGCAGTGAACACGGGCACCCAACTTCCAATAAAGGGGCTTCCATTGTAAACATGTTCAAATTAATTACAAAACCCTGTCATGCTTGGCAACAGATAATCATCAATCCTTCCGCCCTTCAGGCTTTTTGTATTTTTTTGACCGTGATGGCGTTCATGAGCAAATAAACCATGCAAATGCCCAATACCGACATGCCCACCACCTGCCCAAAACTATCGGACACGATGCCCATGAAAAGCGGCACAATGGCGCCCCCGATGATCCCCATCATCATCAGCCCCGATATCTCGTTCCGGAAGGCCGGCTTGTGCAACAAGGCGATGGAGAAAATGATAGAGAAAATATTTGAAACGGTAAGCCCCAACAGGAAAATCCCAATGTAAACCCCGGTGACCGACTGTACCAACAGGGTATAGGCCAAAGAAGCCATGGCAAGGACAACGGTCACTTTGTAAAACTTTTCGGCCGAAAAACGCGCCAACAGAATGGCACCGAAAAAAGCCCCGGCAGTCTTGGCCGCAAAATACATGCTGATGCCCAGCCCGGCTTCGGACAACAACATATTTCCTTTTATCATCAGGTACTTGGGAATCGAGACGTTCAGCCCCACATCAATCCCCACCACCAAGACGATCCCGAGAAACAAGCCCAAGATGATCCGGTCGCCAAGCAAGCCAAATGAGCCCGCAAAGGAGCCTTTTTGCCCCGAAGGTGCCGATTCCGTAATATTTACCGCGTTCAGCCAAACGGCTGCAATGACCGATATGCCGCCAAACAGCGGGAAAAGGCAGCGCCAGTTGCCTAAGTAAAGTGCCGCCGCACCGGCCAACAGCGGGCCGGAAAAAGAAGAAATAGCCTTTACAAACTGCCCAAAAGTCAAACTGCTGGCCAACTTGGAGTCCGGGACGATGTCGCCGGCCAGCGGGTTCAGCGAAACCTGGAGCATCGTGTTCCCAATCCCCAGCAAGGCCAGTGCCAACAGAACCGAGGCCATGCTATAGGACAATACCGGGACAAAAAGTGCCATCGCGGTGACCATGATGCTGAGCAGTACCGTCCTGCGCCTGCCTATCTTCCCCATCAGCACCCCGGTTGGTATCGAAAACAGCACAAACCAAACATACACCATCACCAGCAGGAGATTGGCCACTGTGTCGCTCAACTGGAAGTCCTGTTTGATATAGTTGGAGGCGATCCCCACCACATCGACAAAACCCATGATAAAAAACCCGAACATGACGGGCAAAAATTGGGTGACCTTTATTTTTTGTTCCATCTTTGTTTATCTTTTTTCTTACAACTTGGTATTATCTTTTGTACCAAATAGATATTCCCCCATACTTAATTCGATATAGTGGACCAGCGAATGGATGACCTTGATATGGATTTCCTGCACCCGGTCAGAATATTCGCTGTATGGGGCACGGATTTCCACATCGCAAAGCTGGGCCAGTTTGCCCCCCGATTTGCCCGTGAGCCCGACCACTTTCATCCCTGCCCGTTTGGCCGATCCCGCCGCGTTCACAACATTGTCTGAATTGCCACTGGTTGAAATCGCCAGCAGTACGTCGCCCGGTTTGCCAAGCGCCTCCACCGTGCGCGAGAAAATATAATCCAGCCCGAAATCATTGGCCACACAGGTAATATGCGAAGCATCGCCAATGGCCATGGCCGCCAGTGGGCGGCGGTCCTTTTTTAAACGCCCCGTAAGCTCTTCGGCAAAGTGCATGGCATCGCAAAGGGAGCCGCCATTGCCGCAGGCCATGATTTTGTTCCCGTTTTGCAGCGCACCAACCATGATGCTTCCTGCATAATCTATTTTATCCCAGTTTTCAGGCACGCCCATAAACAGATCCAGCACCTGCCGAGCCTCGATGAAATTCGCTTTGATATGGTCGATTATTTCCATGGCTATCTGATGTTATTAGCTGCAACTGAAAGGGAGGCGATGTCCCCGATTTGTTCGCCCAACAGGGCCGGCACAATTTGGCAAACTCCCCTTGCCAATGGGAGCGCATCGGACTGGAGGGCTTTTTCCATGGCAGGGACCAATAACTTTCCGGCCCGGACAAAAATACCCCCGATCACGATGCGTTCCGGGTTCAGGATATCGATCAATATGGCCAGCCCTTTGCCCAGGTAAGCACCGCTTGTTTCAAAAACTTCAAGTGCAAGTGGGTCGCCATTATTTGCGGCTTCGGCCACTTGTTTTGCCGTTATGGCGGACAAGTCTTGAACTCCTTCACAAAAACCCACTTTTTCTCCCATTTGGAACTTTTCCATCGCTCTCAGCCGCGCCAGTTGCGCAATGCCTCCCCCGCTGCAAAACCCTTCAAAAGAGCCGGACTTTCCATAGCCCACAGGGCCAAAGTTGTCCAGACGGACATGCCCAGCCTCGCCAGCATTGTCATTTGTGCCAGAAAAAAGCTTTCCGTCAATGATCAGCCCCGCGCCCAACCCGGTCCCGAAAGTCAGGAAAACCATGTTCCTTGTCCCGCGCCCCGCACCAAACTGCCACTCGGCCAAAGCACAGGCGTTGGCATCGTTCTGGATGGCGGTTGGGATGGACAACCCGCTTTCAAAAAATTCGACGATATGCACGTTGTCCCAACCCGGCAGGTTTGGGGGCGACATGATTATGCCTTTTTTGCTGTCCAAGGGACCGCCGCAACTGATACCGATGGAGGCTATGCCATCAGTTTTGAGCCCGTGCTTGCCCAACATCCCTGTTATGCCGGATTTCAACTGCGGGAGCATTTCCCCGGGAGTGGCATGGCCGGCTGTGGCATAAACTGTTTTTTCCAATACCAAAATTTCCCCGTTGCCGCTCAGTTCCCCAAGTAGTACCGCACATTTGGTCCCGCCAATGTCCAGCCCAATCAAATACTTTTTTTCCATCCTTTTATTTTAATTGTCCATTTCATCTTCCATCGAAGGTGGCCAACTGGCTTCTTCGGTCCCCCAGCATTCATTGGGGCAGGGACCCATCTCAAACACGATCTCCCCACCCTTCAACAGGTCTTCATGTAAAAAGTACACTTTGTCATAAGGTTTTCCGTCCATCCTCACCGATTGGACATAAATATTTTGGGCCGACAAGCCCGTTGTTTTGACCACCAGTTGTTTGCCATTTGGCAAGCTGACGGTTGCTTTCTCAAACAAAGGGGCGGCAATAACATAAGTGCCGTCGCCAGGCCTGACAGGGTAGAACCCCAACGAACTCAGCACGTACCATGCCGACATCTGCCCGGTGTCCTCGTTTCCGCAAATCCCATCGGGGGTATTGTCATAAAGTGTCGTCAAAACCTGGTTGGTGTATAGCTGTGTTTTCCATGGCTGCCCCAGGTAACTGTACATGAATATGTTGTGGTGCACCGGTTCGTTCCCGTGCGAATATTGTCCAATAAACCCCGTAATGTCCTGTGAAACAAAATCCCCCCGGACGATCGACGGTGCATTGAAATAACTGTCCAGTTTTTCGGCCAGTTTATCCTTGCCCCCATATAGGTGGGCTAGCCCTTTTATGTCATGTGCCACGGAGAATGTCCAGTGCCATGCGTTGCCTTCGCAAAAATCGTCCATGCGGTGTTCGGAAGCAAAAGGGTCGAACGGCGACCGCCAGGACCCATCGGATAAACGGCCGCGCATAAAGCCCGTTGAAGCGTCGAACACATTTTTGTAGGAACCGGCCCGTTCGATAAAATAGTTGTAATCGTCCATTTTCCCCAGCATTTTTGCCATTTGGGCAATGCCCCAGTCGTTGTACGCATAGTCGAGAGTCCTGGCCGTTGCCTCCATTTCCAAATCAGCGGGGACATACCCGTATTTTTTGTAGTTTTTCAGCCCGGTGAAATAGCGCATGGAAAAACCAGTCGTGTCACGCATCATCGTATGCTTCATTGCTTTGTACACCGCTTCAGCATCATAGTTCCGGATACCTTTTGCGTAACAGTCCGCGATGAACTGCATCACATGTAAACCGGTCATTTGGAACGATTCGTTGCCAAAAACCGGCAACACGGGCAATTGCCCGAAGTCGCCGTAAAATGCCAGGCTGGTCTTTACAATGCCGTTGGCCACATCGGGATTGGTAAATGTAAGCAACGGGTATGAGGCGCGGTAAGTGTCCCAAAACCCCAAATGCCCGCCACAGTAATTGAAACCGTCCGCTTTGTGAATTTTGTTGTCCGCCCCACGGTATTGCCCGTCCACGTCCATCCAGAGCATGGGGTACATTTTTGTATAGTAGAGCGAGGTATAAAAAATTTCCCGCTGTTTGGCATCTCCTGTTTCTACCTGGATTTTTGCCAGTTCGCTGTTCCAGGCCGCTTGTGCCTGTTTTTTCACCGCATCAAAATCCCATTCCTGGATTTCCTGTTCCAGATTCTTTTTGGCCCCTTCGGTACCGGTTGTCGAGATGCCCACCTTTACAAAAAGCCCGCTGTTGTTGTCCATGTCGAAATCCAAAACAGACCGGATATCGGTCCCTTCTGCAAACGGGCCGCTTTCAATTTTTTGCCTGTCGCTGAAGATGGAATAACCTGTCATCGGCTGGGAGAACACGGCGTAAAAATAGGCATGGGCATCTTTGGCCTGCCCTTCCGAAACGCGGCAACCCTCGATGGTGTGTTCGTCGATGACCCGGATGTAGGCAACCTTTACCGTGTCATAGTTGTCTTCGGGGACAATGGTGCAGCCCCCCGTGGCGCCGTGTTCCAAGTCGATGGCCACATGGTTGGACCCTTTTTCAGGGAACAGGTAACGGTGAAAGGCACACCTGGCAGTGGCGGTCAGGGACACGGCAACGCCCGGCCCGTCGAAAACGACATTGTAGTTGCCTGGCGTGGCATGTTCGTTATCATGCGAAAAGCCAAACGCGAAGCCATCGACGGGATATTCCCCGCTGCCTTTCCACGAGGCCCCCGGCACGGGTTGGAACAAAATGTCCAGATAGTCGCTGCACCCGCCGCCGCTCTTATGAAAATGGCTGAAACCCAAAATTTTATCGTCATCATATTGATAACCCGAACCTTCAGTACGCGTATCCGGTCCCACCTGTACCATCCCAAAAGGCACGCTGCTGACAGGGGTTACATAACCATGCCCGCTCGAACCGATCAACGGGTTGACATAGGTTAGGTAATCTACAGGTCTTTCATTACGTTTTTCGCAACTTAAAAAAAATATCATCATTAAAGACCATACACTCACTAAACTTTTCATCATTTCAGGATTAATTATTTACCCAATCGATCTACTTTCACCGTTATTTGTAACCCTCCGTCAGCCCAGCCTGGCCAATAATCCCCAATGCCCCGTGGGGACGGTTGTGCCCATTGTATTCCGTATGATCAGTGATAAGGCAATTAACCCCTTTGTTAAGAAACTTGGCACTGTTGCTGTAATTCCCGTCAATTTTAATATGGTGGGTGCGTGATGACTGGAGGTGCAACCACTTCCCTCTTTCCGAGTTTTCTACATCTTCCAACACATTGCCCACAAAATCATAATAGCAACTGCCTTCATCGGGATACAAGGCTCCGTATGAAAGCCCTGTCTGTACAATGTAATTGAACCGAATTTTACTTCGTATCGAATCCGGATCAGTGGATGCTTTGCCAATTCCGATGGTGTAAATACCACCGCCATCGCTACATTTTTGTCCAATGTTTTTTATCAAATTATATTCGATAATATTTAAGCGGTTACTGTTCGTCCAACTTGTCCTGCCTCCCCACGAACCCCATCCCGAAGAAATGCCGCTATATGGGACATCTGAGATTTCATTATGGGCAATGTGCATCGCCTCCGTATGAAAAGCTGTAATTGCGGGAGAATTATAATATTCTTGTCCGATTTTTTGGATCAGGTTGTTCCGTATGGCAACGTGTTTACAAACCTCTTCCCCATGTGCAATATAATCTTGGTCCCACCGGCCAACGATAATGGCAGTTCCAGACAGATCGCGGAATACATTACCAATTATTTCGACCTTGTTGCAACCTTGGGACAGGTCAATTCCAACAGCCCCAAGATGTTCAAAACGACAATTCAGGATAACGATATCTTCAGCAGCATCAAGTTCAACACACGCATTGGGTTTGAACCCTTCAGGTTCGCCATTGGCATCAAGTTCCCAGTCGATCTTGGGATCGAAATATGGTTTAAACCAATCAATGGCATTGATGGCAACCCCTCTTTGCCTGAACCCATTTACATATTTATCCGCTTGGTTTGAACATGCCCCCCATCGCGTAGAATTGGGACGCAGCCAGGTCGTATGCCTAAAAGTAAGCCCTTCGAATTGAATGTTGCCCGCTTTATTGTCCAGCGAACTGCCCTTTATGCTTATAATGGTTTGAACATCTCCAGGGATATACACTTCGGCCGTTTTCATATCCTCCCCTTCGCGGGGCATGTAAAACAGGTTACGGCTTGACTTGTCAAAATACCATTCCCCGGGTTGGTCCAATAATTCCAACGCATTCTCAATGTAAAATGGATTTTCCGGCATGGGGCGGGAAGTCGTTGATCCAGTCATGACGTACCCGTAGTTATCCAATTTAATGATGGTAGAATCAGTTCCATCATTTACAAGGGCATTTACCAACAAACGGTGACTGCGCCAGGTACATCTTGACTCTTCACCAATCCATACCAATTCAATATCTTGTGGGTTTCCCCAGGTCGGTTTAATGGCTTTATTTGAAATTTTAATCCCATCAGGATAATATTGGGCAGTATCACCTACACTGATAAAAGAAGTATAAGGCCGGGGCCAGGCCACACCTGAATATTTTACAGTTGACCTTGCCCGGTTTGCCCTTCGCCCGTTCACATATAGCTGGCGAAAATCGGCAATTTTAATACCTGAAGCTTTCCAGAGGCCAACTTCTATTTGCTGCCATCCTGAAACTTTCTGCCCGGCTTCCAAAATAACGGTTTCTGAGTCGTATGCTTTGTAAATAACCTTAAAGCCATGATGTCCCTGGTCTTTTTCGTCCAGAGTGAATGTTGATGTGATTGGATGATTTCCTTTCCGTAAATAGACGATAATATCCTGCTTCATATTGACATTGATAGCCTGTATTACATTTCGAGCCTTTTCAAGTGTCCGAAAAGGGGATTTGATTGTGCCTACATTTTGGTCACTTCCATTTTCAGGATCTACAAAATATTGGGCTGCGGAAATGGTAATCCCAAGAAAAAATACCACAAGCAATAAAAGCATCGACTTCATCTGTTTTAAATCTTTATAGCAATTGTTTTTCCGGCAGGAACGTTTACTTTCTCCCAATTCATAAAAGCGTTCTGTCCCAATGGTTTTCGCATTTGTCCGCTGGTTTCGGCCAGTACCTTCACAACAGCATCATATTTCGTGGGGTTGCTTATTTCGAGTTTGCCTTTTTTATCTAACCGAGCTTGCACATGGTCCAACACGAACACTTCTTTTGTAGTTTTATTCACATAAATTCCCGGCAATTCCGTAGCTGTTAAAAGCATGGCAATTTCATTCCAATTTGACGACACCATAACACCCCCAATGGGGGGCGATGATTGCCAGTCGGTCATATTAATGCGCTCAGATATCCAACCATCTTTAAATCCGGGGATTTGATTCCCTTCGAACGACATGTATTGCGGAATGGCATGGGCGATATCACAAAGCAGGTTCAGATAAAAAGGGTTTTGGGTTGCCCGGTAAAGCTTCAGCAGCGCGATGCCCGAATGGGTGCAAATACCCGCTGAAGTGTGTTTGTTTTGTGTATTGGCATAAACCGTTCCGGTAGTTTGCATGCTCATTTTTCCGTGTACGGTGTTTTCAGGAAATTGATAATCATAGCTTACCACCCAAGTCGAAAATTGATTTGCCATTTCCTTCGCATATTTCAGCCATTTCGGTTGCCCAGTCATTTCATATAATTCTATATAGCTTTCAACCAATGCATAACTTGATTCACTGTCGAAACTTTGCATGGCATCGCCCGGCCCGCCACAAACCAGTCCTTTTGAAACGAAATTGGCATAAAAATAATCCGCGACTTCCTGTGCCAGTTGCAGGTACCCATCGTCCCCCGTAAACCGGTAAGCCTGACATAAGGCCGCAGGAAAAATTCCGGCACTGGTGGTGTTTCCAACTACCAGCTCACCCGATTGCTGGTTGACCCATTGCCCCATTTGCCCGTGCTTCTTCCAAATATTTACGAATGCCTTGATGGTCCTGATATTGCTTTCAACCCAAATTGGACTTATTTCATGGTTTTGCTTCTTCAATAAATCGAACTGCTTAAAGGCGTAATAAACGGCCCCTGCACTTATACGGGAAAGGGTAAGGTCGCGCATGAGCAATTGAGTTGGCTTGACACCTGTAAATTGTCCGTCATAAGTTTTATCAAAATAGAAACCCGAAGGGGAAATACCGTTGGGGTAAAGCCAGTTTAAATTGACCAAGGCATTTTGTTTTGATTCCACATTTCCTTCGGCCAATAAAGCATAAGTTAATGGTAGCCCGCCAACCCATGCGGCTCGCCAGCCATCGCTAATAATATCCGGGTTGACCCCGGACGAATAGAAACCTGCAGATCGCCAGTTTTCCAAGTTTTTATGCTTTTCTATGATCGGAAAAACGGCCGAGAACGGTATCATTTTTTTTTGCGGAAGTGTAGGATAATGTTTTGTCCTCAAATCAATCAATTCGTCATATAACGACTGTAAGTTTTCACCATCAAAAAGATCAATAATGAATGAGATGGTTACCTTGTCGTTAGCCTGAAAATTAGCCAAAACATCATCTGAAGGGAGTACGTCCATTCGTGCCATGGCATATTTTTGCTGCTCCCTTACTACCGGGCTGGTAATGGTAAAAATGGCTTTATCCCGTGCTTTATTTTCCTCGACATCAAGGCCATAATCGCCCAAATGGTTTCCCTGGGAAATACAAATCCATACGCCTTTTTCATGTTGATGGGAATAAAAACCCATGGCAGGAAGGGCCATACTGCCGCTCCGGTCCTGGATGCGGGAATAACCGTCCCGAAAATTCAAGCGAGGCTGGTCTGACAGCATAATGGGCGTAGTGACAGCCGTTTGGAGTTGTACCTCCGTGAAAAAAGGCATATAATCCATCCGTACTGTTTCGTAACGGTTCCCGTTGTAAACTGCAGCGGGCATCAGCACATAATTGTCTTTCGACCAATTGTCAAAGTTTATATCGACCGATACGGATGCATTGTTGAGCTTGCCCGACAGGCATTTAAAAGTTATGGCAATTTTGTACTTTCCAGCTTTTTCGAGTGGGGCAACTTCTTTGCTGATTTGCCATTCGGTGTTTTGGATTATCAAACTTGAAGTATCGCCTTCAAATAAAGCTGCCTGCCTGTTTATTAGCAGATTATACCGGTCCTGGTCGTATTGATTTATGCGGACTGAAAGGCCAATTTTATTTGCCTGCAAGGTTTTTGAAAAATCCTGCGTATATCCGGCTAAACACCCTATCAGCAAGGCAATTAAAATTCCTGTTCTTTTCATTTCTATATTTTATTAAAACTGCGAGGCATAAACACTTTTTGCAAAATCTCTCAGGACAATGTTTTGGGTGGCTATCTCAAGTTCATTCAATTTTTTAAGTTTTTGCTGGTCTGAAATTCCTGAATTGCCAATAATCAGTTTCAGATAAGACTTTGCCTGTTCTTGGGTAATGACAGAATCAGGGTTCACTTTATAACCTTTCATTTCGGTATATGTGGCAAAAAACTGCAAAGCCTTTCGGTCCGGGTCGCCAACTTCCACATCTTCAAGATAGGTCACGATAGCCCCTTGGCCGATTAAGCCCTGCTGTAATTTTTTGGTATCGATATTCCGAACGGTTTCTGAGTTCCTGATGGCTAAGTGAGCAGCCAAGCCTGCTGCCTGTCCGAGGCACATAAACAAAGGTTCCATTCGCACTGCCTGATATGCTACATGGGACGCAGAAAGAGAAACCGGAACAAGCAGATTGTCAATAGTTTTCGGGACAATGGCACCAAAAGGGATTTGAAACGGATCGTGCATGATATAAATATATCCTTCCCTGGCAGCCGGTTGTTCCGGGTTCCATTTATGGCATGCATGGCTATCGAACGGGTATTCGGCAATGGCGATACTTGAAGGTTGTAAACGGGTACGCTGCATTTCAGGTACGATATCGCCATCAAGTTGGGTCAAGAAGTATTCTCCGATGATACGCCTCCCTTGCCGGACATACATTTGTCTGGGGAAATTATTATTCGTCACAAATTCATCTTTGCTGAACCCCCATTTGAGAGCTTCTTGTCTATATTCCAAAGGTATTTCCTCATCGTGTTGCAAAAACCAGATGAGCCCGATCTGGTAATTTTTATAACGGTTAAATATTTTTTCCCTTTTTGCATAAGATGCCTCTGGATAGGCCCAGTTTTCTTCTGCCAAATCGCTCGATTCTTTTGGGGCGCCATTTACCATATTTTCGCTATTTACTTCCACCTTGTTGTTTGGCTTTTGCCAAAGCTGGATGGGGGCCGCAAGCGTATTCCGGTCAATCAGGTTCGATTCGATCAAGGGTGCCAAACGGCCTGCTTTAATGTCTTCTATTAAATGGGTATAATCTTTCCGGTCATAAACTTCGGGCTTTTGTACCTCTACTTTGTTGCCGGGTTCTTTCGTCATGCTTAGGCGGAAACAATAGGCCTGAATGGCATTGTCGCCTTCGCCTGTTGTGCCGGGCAAATACTCTTTTGTATGAAAAACGGTATAGATAAACCCGGCATGTGGTTCGCCAAATTCTTGCCTGCTTTCCCTTCCCACACGGTACTTTGCCCCGGCAAATGCTGCCAGGTCGCCTTCATAAGTCGCATCAATAAATACTTTTCCTGAAAAGTTTGCTTTCGCGTTTTTTGCCGACAAATTTTCCATTACGACTTCCACAATTGCGTTGCCTTTTTTTATCACTTTTTTAAGCCGGTGATTCAAATAGACTTTAATTTGCGGGTGTTCATCAAGCATTTGGTTAAATACCAATTCGGTGACATGCGGCTCAGGCTGTTCACCGTTCATGCACTGTTTGACCTGTTCTGAATTTGCGCCGTAGGTTATTTCATACTGTTTGACTATTCGTTGAAGATACTCGTCGAACAGCCCGCCAAAGGCGTTTCGTTTAATTAAATCAGCAATCGTGAGGCCATTGGTCACGATGCCCCCCACGTGGTCGGTTGCCTCAAGGAGGACAACATCAGAACCCACCCGCGCTGCTGAAATAGCAGCCATAATGCCGGACGGCGTTGCCCCATATATAACAACTTCAGAATTTGCATCCGGTGGACCGGCACAATTTTCGTTCAATGAGAACACAAGGCCAGCGAAGAAGAAAAAATGAAAGAGGATTTTCATTCGTATAAATTTTCATTTTAGTTTCTATAAATTTTCGTGTCCACTCTGTTTTTCAATATACTTTTCAATAGAATGGAATAGCCATTTATATATTTTTCAGTTTATATGGGTTTCGCCCTTTTGTCCATTTCATGGCCTATTAAAGTAATATGGTTGGACCGCACCAGAAAAGCACCAACAACCTGAAAAATGAAAAAGATGAGGAGAGAAGTAATCCCCTCCTCATCACCGATCAATATCAAAAAAAAACCTAATGAACTGCTAATAATTGGGATTTTGTTCCAATAACCTGTTTATGTCCATCTCGTACTGTGGAATGGGCCATAAATAGTTATGCTGACCGAAAGTACGTGTACGGACAGTCCTAAGCACATCAATGTACGCACTGTAATTTGGGATATCGTCGGTATCAAAAACCGGAATTCCCTGGTTTGCATAATTGTAAGGTTTGTTTGGCCTGCCAATAACAGGCTGGCTAAGGCATTTGTCGGCGATTTTCCAGCGGTAAATATCAAATACCCTCAGACCTTCCAATGCCAGTTCAACTTTACGTTCGCGCCTGACGATCCTTCGCATTTCAGCCTGGCTTTTCCCTGTCTGAATGACGGGCATGTTCACACTGGCACGCGTACGGATTGAATTAATCGCGTCATAAACTGATTGGTCAATTTGGTTCAATTCAATCTTTGCTTCAGCATAGGTAAGCAAAACCTCGGCAAGCCTGATCACAATCGCATTGATTGATGTGTTGTTCCTGGTATTTGCATCTTTAATATCCGCATATTTCTTCCAGCAATAACCTGTAAAAGTTGCAAAGGCGTTTGTCGCATCCTGGTTATTGATACGTACGGCAGGGCTTACCCTATAATTCCAGCACAAGAGACTATCTTTGTGGGTTTCAAACTGATAGCCCAGCCACTCATCGCCCGGAACAACAACGGTTTGCCTTAGCCGGGGATCACGGTTTTCAAATGGTTTGGCAGGATTGTACAAAGGCGACTCACTGATTATCAAGCCATCTGTACATTCATATGAATCGACCAACTGTTGGGAAGGAACTTTATTGCTTGCTCCCGATGCGTTTCTTGAGTAAAAATTCTGTGCGGTATAAGTAGTTTCTATACTACCAACTGAGCCTGGAGCCGATATAATACTGAAAATTACTTCCGGGCAGTTCTCTCCGGCATAAAGGAACATATTGAGATAATTGGGGTAAAGGGAATATTGGTTCAGGTCCATAACTTGTTTGGCAGCCTGTGCGGCCATGTCCCATTTCTCATTGTATAAAGCGATCCTTGCCTTGAGGGCCAATGCCGCCCCTTTTGTAACGCGCCCATTATTTGCCCCACTCCACGAAGTTGGCAATTTTGCGGCTGCATTGTCAAGGTCGGCCAATATCAGGTCGATGATCTGATTTTTAGGCGTACGGGCAACATTTGAGTCATTGATACCTTGTGGCTTGGTAATTAGCGGCACATCGCCAAACAATGCGACCAACTGGTGGTACCAATAGGCACGGAGAAAAAGTGCCTGCCCTTCGACCTGGTTATATACTGTCTCGGTCGCATTTTCTTTAGCCTTGGGCATGTTTTCCAAAAGATAGTTGGCCTTGGCAATACCTGCATAATACTGTTTCCACATGCCGGATGATAACCACCAGGTGGAATTAACGACATCATTGCTTATAAACAACTGATTGCCACGGTCAAAAGCAATATCGGTCAAACAATCCATGGTGAAGTTCAGGTACGTACCATCGTTCACTTTATACCACAAACTACGATATACTCCATTGATAGCAGTTATCAGCTCTTGTTCAGTTTGCAGAAAAGTAACATCAGAAGGGTTATCAAGCGGGTACTTTTCCAAAACATCCTGACAGCTAAAGTTACCCATCAAGATAGCAGTCAATAATACTGTAATAATTTTATTTTTCATAGTTAGGAAATTTAAAATTTGATATTTAGCCCGACTGAATATACTTTGACCATCGGGTAAGACCGAATATTTGTGAGGGCCCAGTTACCCGTACCATCCGTACCGGCACCGTCACTTGATGGCGACTCGACATCATATCCACGTAGGAATTTGTCGAACGTAAATATATTTTCACCTGCAACATAGACCCGGCAATAGTCGAGGAATGTCTTGTTTAAAAGCGATTTTGGGATTGAATACCCAATTTGCATATTTTTCAACCTCAAATAAGCTGCGCTATACACATTATAACTCGAGGCCTGGCCATTATTTGTTCCACCCAAACGTGAGAACTTTGTGCTTCTGTTGTCAGGAGTCCAACGATTTAGGTCCCTCGTTGTATATGTCATGGCCCCAGAACCATCCAAATAACTATCGGCTTTCCCCACACCTTGTAAGAACAGGCTCATGTCAAACCCTTTGTAGGCAGCATTTAAATTTAGGCTATAAGTGTATCGAGGGATGGATGAGCCTAAAACTGTCCGGTCATAATCAGCCGAAACCTTTCCATCAGGGATGCCATCGGGCCCGCTTATGTCGGCGTATTGCCGATCGCCAGGCGCCAGGGTGCCAAATTGAGTTGCATGGTCGGCAATTTCATCGGGGGTTTGGAAAATCCGCTCGTATTTATACGCGTAAATTGCATCAATTGGCTGTCCAACCATCCGAATCGTATTTCCAATAATGTAAGGTCCTGTATCACGAAGGTCCGTTATTTTGTTCCTGACATCAGAAAGAACGGCAGAAACACCGTATTCAAACCCACCAATTTTATTGGCATACGAAAGGTTCATGTCCCATCCGATATTTTCAACTGAACCGGCATTCTGAAATGGGGGATTTAAACCCAGGGTATATGCCAAAGGTAGTTTCAACAAAATGTCATGGGTGTTTTTGACATAGTATTCCGCAGTAAGCGACAACTTGTCAAACAAGGTCAGGTCTATGCCAACATTCAGCATTTCAGAACTCTCCCAACTGATACTTTCATTGTTTAAATCAATCAATGAGCCACCTGTTGCCAAAGCCTCGTTAAATGCATAATATTGCCCAATGTTCACGGTTGAAGCGAACGCGTAGTTACCGATGTTCTGGTTTCCTAACCGTCCCCAGGATGCGCGCAATTTTAAATTGTCAATGACGCGGTTTTCTTTCAGGAAACCCTCTTCGGATATTCTCCAACCGGCAGAAAAGGATGGGAAAACCCCCCATTTATGCCCTTCGGCAAAACGTGATGAACCATCATACCGCAAGTTTGCTTCCACGAGATATTTCCCAAGGTAGTCGTAATTTAACCTTCCGAAATATGATTGGAGCGCCCATGCACTTTCTGAGCCGGATGCCTTCTGATTGATCTCAGAGCCATTGTTCAGCACTTGGTAGTCTTCGAAAAGAAAATTCTCTTTAAAAGCGGAAAACCAACCATAATCGTTTTCAATTTGCTCAAATCCGAGCAAGGCTTTAAAGTTGTGGTCTTTAAATGACCTGGAATAATTGACCAACGCTTTAAGGTTTGACTCCTTTGTTTTATCATTTCGCTGGGTCAGGTTACTATTTTCCGGGTTAAGGTAGGCAAAATCACCATTGCCAAAATAGGTCTTAATTGTCCTGCGAAAAGTCTTTGCCATCGTGATCCCGATACTTGGCGTCCAGTTCACATTGATGCTCATCCCATCAATTGGTTTCCATTCGCCTTTTAGGTTTATTATTGCTGAATAGGTCCGGCTTTCCGCCCTTCCCGAAGCTTCGGCATACGAAACAGGGTTAATCCCTATCCAACCTTCCCCATACCGGCCATCGGATAGGATACCTGGCATATTTGCCGGAATTCGCCCATTTACAGCAAAGAAAACTTCTCCGGCACCTACTCCCGGCTCATACCGTAGTTGGTCCCTTCCTGTCAAATCAACCCCAAAGTTTAATTTTTCTGAAGCTTTTATGTCCGTATTTACCCTGATGGAGTACCGGTTGAAACCTGTATTCGGTATGATGGCATTTTGATGCAGGATATTAAAGGAAGCCCTGGTCATAACAATATCGTTCCCACCAGACACATCTATGGCGTGTCCCTGCATTAACCCGTCATTGGTCAAGGTCAATTTTTGCCAGTCTGTATCCGGATAAAGGTCGCTGGGTGAATTTTGCCTATACGCAGCAAGGTATTCGTCACTAAAAGTAGGGGCTAAACCAGCATTAACCCTGCCCTCGTTGGACAACAGCATGTGGTCGAGGCCATTTACCAGGTCGGGCATATTCGTTGGGGACTGTATCCCGGCATATCCCCGATAAGAAATAGTAACTTTTCTCATATCAGCCCTTTTGGTGGTAATGAGTATGACGCCATTGGCTGCCCTGGACCCATAAATGGCTGCTGACGCGGCATCTTTTAAAACAGAAATACTTTCAATATCAGCCGCATCGATCGAGTTAATATCTACGGCAATCCCATCTACCAATACCAATGGGTTAGAATCGCCAAGCGTACCAATTCCCCGGATTCGGATCGTGCCACCATCTCTTCCGGGCTGTCCTGAATTCTGTTTGACAGTAACCCCTGGCGCAAGGCCTTGCAAGGCCATGGATGCCTGGCCTACCTGCCGTTTTTCAATATCGGCGCTTGAAATTGTTGAAACAGAGCCTGTTAGGTTTGTCTTCTTTTGAGTACCATAGCCGACAGCCACTACCTCTTCAATGCCAATGGCATCTTCTACCATATTTATATTAATCGTCTGTTTACCGGAAACAGAAACTTCCTGACTTTTCATTCCCACAAATGAAAACACCAACACGCCATTTCCAGGAATACTTGGAAGTGTATAACTTCCATCAAAATTAGTAATGGTACCTTGTGTAGTGCCTTTAACAACAACTGTAACACCTGGCAGTGGGGCACCTGAAGAGTCTGTTACCCGGCCATAGATGTTTTTTTGCTGTTGTACAGAAACTTCACCACGTTGAGAAAGTACTATTATCCGATCTTTCCTTTCAAATTCAATATTAGTGCCATTAAATAGTGTTTTTAACGCATCGTCGAGTTCAATGTTTTCAAAATCAATCGAGACTTTCCGCTGTACATCAATAAACTTTTCGCTATAAAGAAAATTGCACTGATTCATGTCCTCCATCTTTGAGAGGACATCTTTCAAAGTCACATTTTCCATTTTAAGGCTCAGCGTTTGAGAATATGACTTGCTTGCCAACACCCCAATAACAGAAATTAATAATAGAAAAGTAGTTAGCTTCATCATACGAAATAATTTTTTTACAATAGGAACTCCCTGTTCCGATCTAAAACAGTCATTTTTTTTCATACTTTTGTTTTGTTATAGTTAGAATTGACCCTGTTTGCTGCAGGGTAGATTTTACTCGCAACAGGGAAGTGTTTGCTGCATTTCCCTGTTGTTTTTTTGATAGTTAGTTTATATCATAAGCATATTTCAATTTTAGAATTAGATAAATTCTTATCGTTTTTTCAAACGTATTTTCTGTTTCGAATAAGTGCCATCATGTAATTTCTCGCGCGGAAGAAGTACATAGTCAACAGGTGTCGCTTTGGTCAGAAGATCCAGAATCTGCGAAAGCGATTCATCAACAAATTTCACCGTGTAGGTATAATCTTCAATTTCATTGGTAACCTCAATTTCCACATTAAACATTCGACTTAGTCTCTCAGCCACCTCTTCAATACTAGAGTTATCAAAAATCAACAATCCATCTTTCCATGCAATGTATTTCTCGATGTTTCCGTTTGTACTACTGGACTTTCCGGAATTAACATGGTATTCTACATGCTGCCCCGGCGTCATGGTTCCGATAGTTTTTGTGGCGCCATTTTCTGTAAACCGTTCCAAAACGACCTTCCCTTCAATCAATGTTGTAGTAATTGCATCATTTTCAGGATATGACAAAACATTAAACTTAGTGCCCAATGCTTTTATATTCAATCGCTTCGTTTTTACAACAAAAGGATGTTTAGGGTCGTGGGCAACATCGAAAAATCCTTCACCAGATAAACTTAATTCGCGATTTTCCCCACTAAAATTCCGTGGATATTTTAACCTGCTTCCTGAATTCAAATGAACTTCAGTGCCGTCTGATAGTTGAGCTTTGATTCTTGATCCGATGGGAGCCATTATTTCAAGTGAATCTACGACCATATCAGCATATTTTGCTGACCTAATTGAGTTGTTGGAAAGTGTGTAAACGAGAATAGAAAGAACTGGTATAAGAAGGATGGCTGCCGCTTTTGTTAGCAAGCTAATGATTGATGACGAAGAAATCGGCAGTTGCTTAGCTCTAGGCGCAGTTGATTGATTGATGTTTATTTTATGGTGAATTTTATCGAGGAGTGAATTAAAAGAAAGGTTATGACCTTCCAAAACTCCTTCTTCAGGGAATGATTTCCAATCATCATAAGCCAAATCTTTGCCCCTGCCTAACAAGGCTTCCTTTTCAATCCAAAATAAGACTTTCTCCAATTCATCCTGTGTGCATCGGTTTTCTAAAAATCTTATTAATAATTCTTTTGTCATTAATTCAGTTTGAAAAATTAAACCCTAGATGATCAAAATAAACATTCACCACGATTTGTTAAATGTCATGCGCCGGTACTTTCTCTTGATCATTCGTCTTGTTGTACGCTTGACGGGCATCATAGGACTAAGCAAAAATTCGATTTTTTTTCTAAAGGAATAAATAAACAAATAGGGCATTAACAATCAGGCCATTGTCGATGCTCGATTTCAAAAAACTAAGCACAGAGACCATGTGGTTTTTAACGGTATTGATGGAAATTCCCAACTTTTTTGCGATTTCATCATGGGTCAATCCTTGTTCACGGCTTAACAGGAATATTTCTTTTTGCCGGGGAGTTAATTCTGAAAGCAAAGATTGAATCTTGCTATTGAGCTCATTGAAATACAACTCATCGGTTAATTCAGGAGCAATATACTCTTGTTGAATATGTTTTAAATGTTCCAGATATTTTTTTTCGTGGATTCTCTTTCTTAAAAGGCTTATCGCTGAATTGTAGGAAATGGTAAAAAGGTATGATTCAAAAGATGAGTAAGCATTAATTTTTTCCCTATTCTCCCATATCTTAACAAATACATCCTGAACAATTTCTTCAGCATCCGGCTCCTGTTTTACATACCGGATTACGAAACCAAACAACCTTCTGCAGTACTTCTCATATATGGTATCAAAAGCTACCATATTTCCCTCCTTGAGCAGAAGTAAGAGTTCAGTATTTGTTTTTACATTTTCCATAGAATTCCTACTAACGTCCAAAGATATATTTTTAAACTAAAAATGTGAATTCAACAATCTCTTAATGGCCCAAGATCGGCTCCACCTGTTTGCGTTTCTTTCCATACTCATATAATTATCCTGCATTTGAGTAGTTTCGCACCTTGACTAACCGAACAAGCATTCGCAAAACCGGCAACCTCAAAAGCTAGCGCGTCAAGGGAGTGTAAATTAAACTCCCAAGCTTATTAACAAAACTAAAAAACAATACTTTTTATCATAATTGAAAAGTAAACTTCAAGAAGACAGAGGAAAATCTCCACCGGATAAAATCAGACGAGGTTTTCTCTTTTCACTAATAGAAGCCCTTTAAAATAAAGTCAGGGTTTGCACAGGCACTTGAGTTCAAGTATTCAACGACCTTTCGGTTTGCTTCATCGATCTTCTTTTGATCAAAGTTGTAGTAAATCCATGTGGTCTTCGATCCTATTTCATGCCCCATAGCCATAGATATGGTTTCAATGGGGATTTCTAATCTTCCCGCGATGGTTGCCCAGGTATGACGCGCATAGTATGTTGTCAAGCAGGGAAAGAATGGAATTATATTTCTTTTGTTTCGCTTCCTAAATTTCGGATTTTCCGCATTATTTAGAACCATTTCAACCTTCCCTATCTTTTGAAGGTTTTCATTTAGCCGACCTAAGTAATCAAGATGGTTCGAATAACTATCAAGCGGATTTAATAAGTAACTAATCCCCCTATACCTTTCGATAATTGCCATAGCCTCCGGCAAAACTGATATTGAGTATTCCTGCCCGGTTTTCTCCCTTTTATATTCGATTCTGCCATTCTTAATTTCCTTGAGTTGCACCAAATCCACTACATTGATTCCAATCAAATAAAAGATCAGCATAAACATATCCCGATACTTTTCCTGATGTGGTTCAACGGGGTAATCCCGGATTAAAGCCAGTTCCTCCACTGCCAAGGATCGTTTAGCCGTTTTTTCACTTTTGATCTTGAATTTTCGGAACGGATACCACTCTTGCGGGATTAGTTCCCTATTAATTGCGTCATTAAATACAGCCCGAATGTTGCGAAAATGGATTGACCGAGTATTCACACCTGACCCGTCCTTTAGGAATAACTCGAAATCCTTTAGCCATGCAAAATTTACGTCTTTAAATTCCACATCTTTTGAATATTTCAGTATTTTGTCAAGTGTGAGCCGATACAGTTCGGCAGTGCTAGGCTTATTGGCTGCCATAATGTACTTTTTAAAATGATCAGCCAGTTTATACCCTACTTGCTCTGGCTTATAAACCGACAGCGTATTGTTTTCCACACATGCCTTTAATTCCTGGTTCGACATACCCCGCACTTTTCCACCCAAGCTGATTAGAATGCTTTCAGCAGAGGTTACGCGATCTTTAATTACTTTGGATAGTGTTTTTGCCTTTGGATGGTTAACTATAACCCCATTAGCAAACTGATCTTCTTTCAGGAAAATTTTAAGACTAATTGTAAACGACCCTCTGTGATGTATTGCTAACTTTAAAGGATATGTTGTATCCTTTCTAGCCGCCCTCTTATCGAGATATAATTTAACGGTTGCCATTTTTGCATGGATTTTGCATGATATTGCGTGCAAAATAAGCGATTTAAAGTGTTATTAGTGTTAAAAAACGTTAAAATTAGAAAGATTCATGACAAGAAAAAGCCTTGAAAATCATTTTATCATTTTGATTATCAAGGCTTTTATCAATGTATCCCGGACGGGATTCGAACCCATGACCTACTGCTTAGAAGGCAGTTGCTCTATCCAGCTGAGCTACCGAGACATCCTTTAAAACGGTTGCAAAGATATAAAAATATCAAAAACCGCGGCTGCCTCTTGTAAGTTTTCCGGGGCAACGGCCATTGGCCCTACACCAAATGGATGTTGTGCCTGCTGCATTGCTCGTACATTTCATCAGGCCAAATGCTTGATTGTATTTCACCGATGTGCGCTTTTCGCAAAAAGTACATACAAATGCGCGATTGGCCGATTCCGCCGCCGATTGAAAGCGGGAACTCATCATTTAGCAGCCTTTTGTGCCACAAAAGGTCTTTCCTGTTTTCGGTGTTCGTTAATTTTAGCTGGTGCAGCAAGGTCGCCTTATCAACACGAATGCCCATTGACGATATCTCGAACGAACTCTGTAACACCGGGTTCCAGATCACGATGTCGCCGTTCAGCCCTTTGTAACCATTGACGGTTTCGGTGGTCCAGTCGTCGTAATCGGGCGCCCGCCCGTCGTGGATTTTGCCGCTTGGCAATTCGCCGCCAATGCCGATGAGAAAAACTGCGCCATATTTTTCAGCTACCGTGTTTTCCCTTTCTTTCGGACTGAGGTTTGGGTAGCTGGCTTCCAGTTCCTCAGTGTGAATGAAGGTAATTTCTTCGGGCAGGATGGGCTTAATTTGCGGATAATGTTCATACACATGAAATTCAGTCCGCAACAGAACGGTATAAATTTTTCTGACAACCTTTTTCAAAAAGTCCAGGTTACGCTCTTCCTGAGTGATCACCCGTTCCCAGTCCCACTGATCGACATAAAGCGAATGGATGTTGGTCAGCTCTTCGTCGGGACGGATGGCATTCATGTCGGT
>OBJA01000523.1_pt1 | contig 32815 bp, 22 predicted proteins | sample 1519751 | NCBI WGS metagenome assembly OBJA01 (sample SAMEA3881238, study PRJEB22517) | soil metagenome | biome: lake sediment; feature: soda lake sediment; material: sediment, water from around vicinity | place: India | collected 2013-12-23 | depth 3 m
TCTCTCCGACACGGAGAGGTATCGTGTTTAGTGTTATATCGGCGCCATCCTGGCCACGATACCTTAAACCGTCGTGGTTTTGGAGTAACCCAAAGCCTTTGGTGGTAAGGGTTAGTGTCGATTGATGGGGTCGGAGTTAGACGCATTTTCTAGTAGTCGGCCACGTCAGCCTCCGCTGACACACGTGAAACGATGAAAATTTAAGCTGACGAGAACGACACAGGGTATTTTCTAAGTAGTCGGCCACGTCAACATCCGTTGACGCAAGCGAAGCATGAAAATTGTAAGTTGACGTGGACGACAAGGGTATTTTCTAAGTAGGTGAAATAAAAAATAACCGATTGGGAAGAAGCTTGGATCCTTGGATTCAAGCTTCTTCTAGTTCTCCTTTACTTCAGAGAGGGTGCTGTAACGTGTCGGTTGGCGCAAAGTCGTCGGTCAAGAGTGGGACGTTCTTAACAACGATAGGTTCGTCCAGCAAACTTTGAGCGTATTTTTCCACATTTTCTTGGATGGAGCCATGGGTCATGAGAAGAGTGGCTCGTCGTTGCCATTCCTGCTTGCTCCATCGTTGGGGATGAGAAGCGGCGATAAGAAGGATGTTGCGTTCGAAGATATCCAACGATGCTTGGCGATTTCCGACGGGAAAGAGGTAGACCTGGGGAAAGACCGACTCCACGGTGCGCGTCATCGCAGCGATTAGTCGAGCCTTTTGTCCATCCAGTGCGCTAATGATATTCATCGCCACCACGCCGTCGGAGGTCAGAATGGAATGAACGGCCTTCATAAATTCTTCGGTGGTTAAGTGGTAAGGGATTGCATCTGCCGAAAAAGCATCAATGACAATGAGGTCGTAGGGTTGGGAAAGGCCTTTGGCGATGGATTGGGCCTTCTCTTCGATGAATAATCGCCCATCCTGTGCAAAGGCTTGAAATTTAGGGTCATCGGGCAGCGTGAAATATATACGTGCCGCTTCGATCACCGCGGGATCGATCTCAACCGCATCGATCTGTTCTAGTGAGGGGTAATCGTTGAGAAATTTATAGGGCGCTAACCCGCCGCCCAAACCGATGAAGAGTGCCCGCTCGGGCTTTGGTTGCGCAACAGCGGCTAAATGAAGATAAGAAGTGTACTCAAAGATCATTTTTAGAGGATCGTTGAGATCAACTGCGCTTTGATAAGAGCGATCGAAGTGAAGATGGCGTTCCCCGTTGATCTCGTCGACAATGATGCGATGGTACAACGAGTCTTTGGCCATAAGTACCCGACCGCCGTATTGACAAGCCTTAGCGTCTTGAGGATACAGGAAAGAGACCATAATTAATCCGACAAAAAGCGTAGCGATGGTGATAAAGGAGAAGAGATCTCCGGGGGCCCGCTTGTCCTGTTGAATCCCCAACCAAAGCGTCAGTCCGGCTAATGCCAGCAGAATAATACCCAATCCCAAAACGATGCTGCGTACGCCGATTAATGGGATTAAAAAGAAGGAAGTTGCGATGGTGCCTATGATACTGCCTGCGCTGGACAATGCTGAGATGCGACCGGCTGTATTTCCGAGTGTGGAAATGTTGCGCGCAGCGAGTCGGACACCGTAGGGGGAGATCATCGCCAAAAGGACACTGGGAATAAAGAAGAACGCGGTGGATGCCGTAAGCGAGCCCGCTTGGAGCCCCATTCTAATGAAGAACGAATTGGCCATGCCGGCCCAAAATGGGAGTGAGCCGATGAAAATTCCAGCGCCTGCCAGTATAAGGCCCATCAATTTTAGTGTGGGCCGCTGATCAGCCAACTTGCCTCCGAGAGCATATCCGAGAGTCATGGCGGCCATAACGACGCTGATGATCGCCCCCCAGACGTATATGGATGTACCAAAGGTCGGAGCAACAATTCGGCTACCCACCATCTCGAAGGACATGAGTATTGCGCCGCTAAGGAACACAAGGATATAAAGCAGGATGTGTCACGCTCCTTTCCGTGTTCTGATTCGGTCTAAACCGCGAAACCCCTTCTGAAGGCATTAGAAAATCATTATGGGAAGAACAGGAGCGAGAGTCCTCATCGGGAGTATGCTTGCGTTTGTTCGATGTGTGTCATCAATTATCAGTCGTTTCAGGCAGCAATGCGGTATATTGTAAAATACATGTTAGGTTTATGAATGTATACAAGAAAAATTATTGATAAATTATGTTGGTAGTGTTAATATAAATAACATAAAACTAACAAGGGGGCGATTAAAGTGAAAATTGGACGCATCATTTTCTTATCTATCCTTTTCTCACTCGTTCAATGTCGTGCTGCCATGGGAGAGGATTTGGTCTCCGTCACTCAGGCAGTGGACACTATCTGGACATTGGTTGCGGCATTTTTAGTCTTCTTTATGCAAGCTGGGTTTGCTATGGTTGAAGCCGGTTTTACCCGCGCAAAGAACGCAGCGAATATTATCATGAAGAATATAATGGACTTTTCCGTTGGCTCCGTTGCGTTTTGGGCAGTGGGTTTTGCGCTGATGTTCGGGGTCGGTGGATTTGTAGGAAAGACGGGCTTTTTTCTGCAAGGGGATTTCTCCCATTTAGAGCTCAATGTTTCGTTACCGGTATTTCTCCTCTTCCAAACCGTCTTTGCTGCGACGGCAGCGACGATTGTTTCGGGCGCCATGGCTGAACGGACGAAGTTTGTAAGTTATCTTATCTATAGTGCGGTTATCTCATTGGTTATTTATCCCGTTGTTGGCCATTGGATCTGGGGTGGAGGTTGGCTTTCGGAGATGGGATTCATTGATTTTGCCGGTTCAACCGTTGTTCACTCTGTTGGTGGCTGGGCAGCGCTGATGGGGGCTATGATCATCGGACCCCGAATCGGGAAATTCCGCAGTGACGGAAAGCCGAATGCTATCCCAGGACACAATCTGGTCATCGCTGCTTTGGGAGTCTTTATTCTCTGGTTTGGTTGGTTTGGCTTCAACCCTGGAAGCACGCTGTCTCCCTTTGATCCTGGTTTGGGTCTGATCGCTGTTACCACTAACTTGGCCGCGGCAGCCGGCGCCATATTGGCTATGGTGGTTAGCTGGATTAAGTATGGTAAACCCGATGTGTCGATGACGATGAATGGCGCGTTGGCAGGATTGGTGGCGATTACAGCGGGTTGTGCGTCAGTCTCGATTGAAGGTTCCCTTATCATTGGCATCTTGGCAGGTACCGTTGTTATCTTTGCGGTAGAGTTCTTTGATCGGATTCGCATTGATGACCCGGTGGGGGCTATCTCTGTTCATGGTGTCTGCGGCGCATTAGGGACGATTATGGTGGGGCTGTTTGCTATGGATGGCGGACTCTTCTACGGTGGCGGAGCAAAACTCTTAGGGGTGCAAGCGATAGGTGTTGCGGCAACTTTTGGTTGGACGATTTTGACCGCAGGAATTCTCTTCTATGCCATCAAGAAGACCATTGGGCTCCGTGTGACGGAAGCTGAAGAGACTGAAGGGCTGGATATCCATGAACACATGGGCTATGCTTATCCGGATCAATTTTCCACCACGGTGAAGCTTTGATCTTTAAGCGAAAGAGAGGAGGACTGTCGAGTATGAAAAAGGTAGAAGCAATTATTCGCCCGGGTCGATTGGATGCGGTGAAAAGTGCCCTTAACATGGTGGGGATTAAAGGAATGACCATAACTGATGTTCGGGGATGCGGACAACAAAAGGGCCATGTCGAGCATTATCGGGGCTCGGAATACGTGGTAAACCTACTTCCGAAGATCAAGATCGAAGCGGTCGTTTCAGCTAAGGATCTAGAGCCTGTAATTCAAGCAATTGTAGAAGCTGCACGAACCGGAGAGATCGGTGATGGAAAAATATTTATCTATGATATCGCCGATGTTGTTCAGGTGAGAACAGGCAAACGCGGTGAAACGATTATCTAATGCAATGAACGCATCTTCACCGAAGAATACATGATAAAACAAGTAACCGAGGGTTGACCCTCGGTTATTTGTATCATTGAGACAAAAATAAATCCACTGAATTTCTTAATGAAGATTTATAAAATCTTCACATCCTTATGATATACTCTGCATGGAAAAGGTGTGATGGGCTTCCATATTGCGGGTTGGAGGGAAATTCTATGAAAAAATGGTTATGGATACTGGTGGTTCTTGCCTTCGTCGCTTTCGTGGGCACAAAGTACGTTATGAAGACCGCGCAGAACCGTGCTGTTTCTCAACAAGCCGGGAGCGGGCGCGCCCAGTGGGGAGCCGCTGTTCCTGTCGTCAAAACCGAAGCGGTTCAGCGAGGACAGATCACCCAGACCATCGATATGGTTGGCTCCATAAAACCCGAGACTGAAGTAGCCATTCAGCCGATGATCAGCGGTCGGCTCATTAGTTTTAATATTATTGAGGGTCAGTTTGTTAAGGCAGGCGCTGTGATCGGTGAGATCGACGGAGAGACGATCCGTATCCAAAACCAGCAGGCGTTGGCCAATCTAGCTCAGATAAAAGCCAGCGTACAGCAGGCGGAGATCAATTTGAGCAAATTAAAGCTGGAGCGAGAGCGCTATCAAGAGTTATTGAAGAAAAAGTTCGTATCGCAGAGCGCCTATGATGCAGTGGAAGCCTCTTATCAATCGGCTATGGCTGCCCTTGAAGGAGTTCAAGCCCAGCAGGCGTCCGCTGAAAAGAACTATGAACTGCTACAGATCCAAATGCGGCATACACGAATCATGGCGCCATCCTCCGGTTATGTTTTGAAGACATATACGACGCCTGGGGCCAACCTAACCACAGGAACAACCGTGGCAACCATTGTGCCGCTTAATCGAGTTAAACTCGTTTTTCAACTGGACCAAACCCAAGCGGCGGAGCTTAGAGAAGGGATGACAGTTAATTTCCAACCCGATGAGGCAGCTGGAGGGAGAGTCTTTCGAGGGATCATTGAAACCGTCGCTCCAACTTATGATGCAGCAACGCGTTCGCTGGAGTTTTCGGCGATCCTGAATAATTCGGATAAGGCCTTGCTTCCGGGGATGTTTGGTCGCGTTGATGCGGTTATGGCCAGCAAGAATAATGCCCTTCTTATACCAGAGGAGTCCTTGGTGCAGGATGCCAATCGAGGTCAAGGGGTCTATCGGGTTGGAACGGACCATATCGCCAGATTTCAACCTTTGATAATTGGACTACGATCCAAAGGGCGGGCGGAGGTCATCTCGGGGTTGTCGGAGAACGATCAGGTCGTCGCGGTGGGGCAGAATCGGTTGCGAGACGGCCAAGAAGTCCAGCTTTTGGGTACGGAGCGTAATAATAAGGGCAGAGAAGGGTCGGGGGGCGGCAGACCCGGCAATCGTGATGGGAAACCTCAAACCAATGGGGATCGGCCGCAAGACGGAGGAAATCGGTCTCAAGGCGGTGATGGGAGGCCGTCGGGCAATGATGGGCGTAGGGGTGGTGACCGCTCATGAACCTCACTGAATTTTGTATCAAACGGCCGGTGACGACCGTTATGTTCTTTGCTGCCCTCATGTTGTTGGGAATCGTGAGTTTTACTCGCATGAATGTGGATCTTTATCCCGAGGTTACTTATCCGACATTGAATGTGAATGTTTCTTATCCTGGGGCGGGACCTCAGGAGATTGAGCAAATGATCACCATTCCTTTGGAGCAGGCGGTGGCAACCGTCAATGGGATTAAGAACATTACCGCCGTTTCCCAGGAAGGGTCTGCGCGGGTGACTGCGGAGTTTGATTGGGGACGCGACCTCCGCGATGCCACCGACGATCTCCGCTCCAGCTTAGACCGGGTGGAACGGCGTCTGCCGGAGGGCGCCAGCCGGCCCACGGTCTTTAAGTGGAATCCTTCGATGGCGCCGATTCTTTCTCTTGGCCTTTCATCCACACAGATTAATGAGTACGATCTCCGTCAGTTTGCCGAAGAGGATCTTACCAATCTTCTTCAACGGGCAGAAGGCGTTGCCAGCGTCGATGCGATGGGCGGAAAGAAGCGAGAAATCAGTATCCGGCTTCATAGAGACCGTCTTCGAGCATTCGGTGTGACCGCGGAGCAGATAACGAATGCTCTCAGGAATGAGAACGCGATGCTCCCTGCAGGTCACCTTATTACAGAAGCTGGGGATTATCTCCTTCGCACACAAGGGGAGTTTAAATCCCTCGACGAGATTCGTTCGTTGGTTGTAACCGTCCGTAATGGCGTGCCTATTTACCTTGGAACACTGGCGGATATTGAAGAAGGATTTGAGGAAGAGCAATCCTTGGTTCGTATCGATGGAAAGCCGGGGATCGTGGTTACCATCCGTAAACGTTCAGATGCCAATACCGTTGCTACAGCGGATCTGGTTTATAAACATTTGGAGGACATCCGGCGACGGTATCCCGATGTGCAGATCAGGATCCTCCGTGATAACTCAATCTATATCCGCAATTCGATTCAAAGTGTTATTCTATCTGCATTGCAAGGCGGCATACTGGCTGCATTGGTCTTACTGTTCTTTCTGGTTAATGTTCGAATGACGATCTTTGCTGGTGTGGTTATGCCCATTGCGATTCTGGCAACCATCATCTTAGCGTACTTCTCCAAGATGACGCTGAATACCATCTCCTTGGGCGGCTTGGCTCTTGGTGTTGGAATGCTGGTGGATAACACCGTCGTCGTCTTGGATAACATCTTTCGCCATCATCATCATGGAAATGGCGATGTTGTGTTGGCTGCTCGCGAAGGTACGCGAGAGATGGGGCCAGCGCTCATCGCATCGACATTGACCACGATCTGCGTTTTCTTTCCCTTAGTCTTTCTCACAGGGCGTGATGGCATCATCTACAAAGAACTCTCCAACATGGTCATCTACTCCTTGTTATGTTCACTCTTTGTAGCGATTACTCTAATCCCTATGCTCTGTACCAAGTTTCTCAAAGCACGGGATCTGGATGAAGATGATCGCGAGACCCAAAATATAAAAGGAAAGCTCTTTGGGATGCAGCACCGATGGGAAACCGCGTATGAGAAGTCTCTGCGTTGGTCGCTCAAGAACAAAGGGAAGGTGCTCATTGCAGCCGGTATTGTTTTTCTGATGACACTAAGTCTATATCCCTTGATCGGAACGGAGTTGCTACAAGCCTCGGATGAAGGTGTGTTCTCCGTTAACATCCAATTGCCTTCCGGAACCCAGTTGGATGTAACCTCCGCTCAAGCCGAAAGCCTTTCGGAGAGAGTCCGCGAGCTTGTACCGGAGGTAGAGAATGAAGAGGTTACGGTAGGTGGTCGTTGGGGTCAGGCCGGAGAAACGCACCGAGCCTTTCTGACATTTCGTTTGGTTAAAAAGGATCAACGAAGTCGTTCAACCCAACAAATCGTGGAGTTACTACAACGAGAGATCCAGATTCCCGGAGCCCAGCTTCGAATCAGTCCCCAAAGCAGTATGCGGATGCTATATGGTGGATCGAACACCCCTGTGGTGGTGGAGATCTATGGGCACGATCAGAACCTGGCCAAACAAGTCTCCAACCTTGTCATCGATAAGTTAGCGAAGATTCCCGGCGTTGTTAATCCCAGCGGTACGAGGGATGAAGAACGTCCTGAGCTAATCATCGAGATCAATCGGCAGCGCGCTGCTGACATGGGTGTTACAGCTGCACAGATCGCCAACGCTTTGCAGACCCATGTGGAAGGAAGGATCGCCACGATCTATCGGAAGGATGGCCGGGAGTATCAGGTTCGGGTTAACCTTCGAAAAGAAGACCGTATGACCTGGAGGGATCTGGAGCAGGTCATGGTCAATGGAAGAAGCGGGCCGATACCCTTGACAAGTTTGGTCAGATTCTCTCAGGGTGACGGTAAGGTTAGCATTGAACGGAAAGGTCAGCAACGGATGGTGGCGGTGGAGGCAGGAATCGCGGAGAGGGACTTGGGCAGCGTTATCCGGGATGTTCAAGCGGCCCTTGATCATACACAGTTGCCGGAGGGAATTACATTGCGGATTGCCGGCGACTATGAAGAGCAACAAAAGAGTCAACGGGAGATGCTAATGGTCTTGGCTTTGGCGCTTATCCTCGTCTATATGGTGATGGCATCACAGTTTGAGAGATACTTGGATCCTTTGCTCATTATGCTATCCGTTCCTTTTGGATTAAGCGGGGTTATGCTCATTCTTTTCCTAACGGATACGCCCATCAATTCCCAAGTCTATCTAGGACTCATCATGCTAGGCGGTATCGTGGTCAACAACGCCATCGTTCTCATCAGCTATTTTAGGATCCTGTTGGATCAAGGAAAAACGCTGGAAGAGGCTGTGATCACCGGCGGACGATCTCGATTGCGTCCGATTCTGATGACGACGGTTACGACAGTCCTTGGGTTGATTCCCCTGGCGTTGGGGATTAGAGAAGGCGGAGAAGCCCAAGCGCCATTGGCGAGGACGGTTATTGGGGGATTGACCTTTTCCATGGTCTTGACCTTGTTTTTGATTCCAACGATCTTTGCGGGGGTGGAATCGATGCGTGTTAAACGGCAGGCGAGGAAGGGAAAGAAGCGGGCTGTATCGACGGTTGTTATCGGACTTATCCTCATTTGCGTTTTGGGCGGTAGTGTTGCAGCTGAGTCACGATCCGACGCGATGACCATGGATCTAACGGTAGAGCGTGCGGTGGAGATGGGCCTTAGAAATAGTCAGGCGGGAAAGATCCTGGCACATCGCCGAGAGATGGCTTATTCCATCTATAAGCAAGCAATGGCCGATCATAACCTGCAGGTCTTTGGCGAACTCTCGACGGAAGTTTATGATGATACGAAGTCCTCTACAAAAGATAACGATAGCTATAAAGCGACTCTTACAGCTGAAAAGCGAACCTATTTAAGTAATCTAAGGGGTGCAAAAGCCCTTAACGATCAGATTGAAGAGGGCAATTTAAAGATCGCCTTACGGAGTCTTGACGCTCAAGAGCAGGAACTTATCCTGAAGATCGTCGAGGCCTTTCAAAATGTCGTCAAAGCCCAAGACGCCGTGCGTATCGCTGGAGAAAACCTCGAACGTTCCCGACATCTCAATGAGGAGACTTTGGCCCGAACCCATGTGGGGCTGACGGATATCGTTGACGTAAAAGGAGCAGAAGCTGGGTTGTTCAATGCAGTAACTCAAGTCCAGCGGAGTGAGAAGGTTTTGTCATTGGAAATGACGCGTTTAAAGCGGCTGATCGGTGTTGAAGCCGATACGGAGCTTTGTCTTGTTGCACCTGGGATCGATGGTGGGCCATCGGCTCTAGAGCACCTTGTACAACGGGGATTGCAGCAACGGTCTGAGGTGATTAGGGCCGAGGAAAACCTGAAGCGGACCGAGGCGTTGCTTCGTTTGGCAGAGTTATCACAGAGATTGAGGATCGAACTCAAGTGGGAATATGAGCGGGATAGCCTCCGCGCTGGTTTGGGAGTGACTAATCAAAACAGTAAAAAAGAAGTCGATGATTGGCAGATACTATGGAATACTTCCCTTGTCCAAACCGATCTGCTCCAGCCCAAAGAGGACTGGGGAACAATCAAGTTAAACTTTAAGTACACTTTTTTTGACGGTGGCGCAATGAAGGAACGGATCCGCCAGGCCCAGCTGTTGCGGGAACAGACAACATCGGAGCTCAACCAGGTTCAAATCGATGTGTCGCTCGACGTGGAAAAGGCCTATTATGATTATTTACAAGAGAAGGAAGCTCTATTAAACGAAGAGATTCAATATGATTACCGCCGAACGCATTGGGAAGCATCCGAAGCCAAGATGAGGGCTGGGCTGGCTTCAATCAAAGATGTGCTCGATGCGCAAGTGCTGATGAATCAATCGGCAATCGCAAAAGAAAGGGCAGCGTCCGAACTCTATATGGCAAAGATCCGATTGATCAAGGCGCTTGGCATGTTGAAACCGGACTCGAAGTGGACGATGGAAAATTAAGTGTAGAAATGGATTAAAAAAACCAGCTTATGCTGGTTTTTTTAGTTCCATCTAACCGGTTTTTTCTTTTGAAAATTCCATCCCCCAGGACAGCGACTGGAGATAGCTATCTGAGATTTCTTGCCCGTCAAGGCCCAATGACATGATCAATCCGTTAACCGAATCCCAATCCCCTCGCTCATAGGCGATGATTAGATCGAGAATCAGCCGGATGCCTCCTTCTTTTCCTTCCAACGCTTCTTTAACCTGATTTGATATGGGCAGTTCATCAAGGATCTCATGCATGGGACGATCCAATAGCGCGTCAATCATGGAGAACAGACCCATGAGAAATAGATCGGTACGCAGATCGTTCAGTCCGATCTTGGGCGCGAGCAGTTCGCAGAATCGACCCCTTACAATGGAAAAGATCAACAACTCTTCCGGTTTGCTGCCGCCCATTTGACGTAACAGACTAATGGAGACAAGTTTGCGGGTTTCCCGGATGCCAAGCATAACCAGGGCATGTTTGATGGAGTTCAAACGGTGGGCAAGACCGAACGCGGCAGAGTTTACAAGCTTTAATACATTGTAGGAAAACGCCAGATCTCGTTTGATGATGCTTTCTATCCGATCAAAATCGGGTTCGGGTTGGGAGAGTTCGCGGAGCAGTTCCAGACTGGTTAGATGATTAACGGGTATCTCCTTACCTGTGATAACCACAGGTCTACTGAAGTAAAACCCTTGAAAAAGTGTATAACCATAGTCTAAGCCTTCTTTGAAATCATCGTAGGTTTCCACCTTTTCGGCCAGAAAACGGAGGTTTTTCCCTCCGAGGCGATCCACCAGCGATTTTCGGATCGATGGTTCGGTGGCCAAAAAGTCAACCTTGATAATATCTGCCAAACCGATCAACGGCGCGTAGTCCGCTCGAAGATAAAAATCGTCGAGAACCAACATATATCCCAATTTTTTCAATTTTGCGCATGCCTCAATTACCTCAGAGGTAGGTTCGACGGATTCTAGAATTTCGATGGCGACTTGGTCGCGAGGCAATAATGTAGGAAGCTCGTCGATGATAAGATCTTGCGTGAAGTTAATAAAGGCTCGTTTGCCACTGGTAATTTCATTAAAGCCCATCGCGAAGAAGGCGTTATGGACGACATCAGCGGTTGCCCTGTTTCCGTCGGTGAAATCATAGAAGTTTTGGGTACTTGAGCGAAAAAGCAACTCATATCCGAAGACTTTCTGTCGTCGGTCGAAGATCGGTTGACGAGCAACAAAAATATCCATATTATTGTTCCCTTCATCCATTGTCTGAATTCCATTATCTTGCATTTTACAGAGTTTGTCAATTGGCGCCTGCCAAAAAGAAACAACGTTTATCGATGGCAACATCCAGATGATAACAGAAGAATGGGATTTACCTGCCATCGGCTGTGTCGATGGCCTTTATAGTTTCGATTAGCATCGGATTGTTCTCTGGGGTTTATCCCGCCTGCAAAGCCAGCAAGCTAAGGCCAATTACTGCTCTGCGTCATGAGTGAGCATGATGATAAAGGAGATATTAATGGGACAAGTGGGGCTAAATAGTTAGGGTATATTGCCGATAACCATCATAGATTAGTTTAGGCGGTGCAACGATGAATAACATCGAAGAATGGTCATTTCCCGTGGGTCAGCCACTTCGTGTGGAGTATAATGACCCGACGGGCCGATTTACCACGTACAAAGCATATTTGGGTTTATGCGACGGTGATACGCTGCAATTAGGCTTCGAATTCAACGATTTACCGATTGTTAATCCCGGCGCCCACCTTATTCTTGTTTTTTCACAGGAAGCGGAGGTCTATTATCGGACAATCGTTACCGATGTCTACTTTGGGCAAGGGATCATCACGGTGTCCAAACCAAAGCGAACCGATATCTGCGCGATGCGCAACTATTTTCGTATTGATGCCGTTTTTCCCGTTACATTGGATCTAGGGACAAGGAGCATTTTAGGGCAATCCAAGAATATCTCCGCTGGAGGAATCTTGGTTAATCTGGAAAATCCAGGACGATTGATCTGTGGAATGCGCTTGTCCTGCCTCTTTACTCTACCCGGGTCATCCACGTCCATGGCGGTTCGGGGTGAAATTGTTCGTGTGGATAAAGAAACGGGAGGAATCACTCCGGTCGCCGTGCGCTTTACCGTCATTCATGAGAAAAGCCGTAAAGAGATCCTGCAGTACCAGTTCCGTTGTCAGCGGGATGGGTTGAAGAAAGATAGCTAAAGGGATAGGCATTTATTGTTGGAAATAACCGTTAGTCAAACTCCCCCTTCGTTGACGAAGGGGGAGTTTCATAATGTGGTTGGACAAAACTGAAAGAATAAAATCAATTGCATCATGATAGCATAGAAAATCATGGAGATAGCACCGTATTAAACTTGCATTGGAAATCGGATTGAGATACAATATATTTTCCATTTATGAAAAATCGGAGGACTGTCATGTCCGTTATCACCCATCCGGATTACCATCGCGAACTTGAAAATCTCCGATACACGCTGGCTCGGGTTGAGGAGCACTATGGGAAAGCGATGGAGCGCCATGACCGACTTGGATGCTCGGTTCATGGCGGTCCCAGATACTATAAGTCCGATAATAGCCAGGAATATATCGATATGTTGATCAATCAGCAGATCTATGCGTCGTTGAGCTTGAAGATGCGTAACTTGGAGGCAGCCCGTAAGAAGCCCTACTTTGCGCGAATCGACTTTAAAGAAACAACACGGGATAGGGCGGAGTCGCTCTATATTGGGAAGATGTCATTGCTTGAAGACGACACGCTGGAGACTGTAATCGTCGACTGGCGCGCGCCCATCGCCAATCTTTACTATGAAGGGCGATTAGGACTCAGCTCGTATGCATCGCCCGGCGGCATGGTGCATGGCGAGCTAACGCTCAAAAGGCAATATAACATAGAAGAAGCGAAGCTCAACGGCTTCATGGATATCGACATCACCACCAACGATCAACTGCTCCAGGCGAGCCTTGGTGCGAATGCAGAGAAACGACTGAAAGATATCGTGGCGACCATCCAAACGGAACAAAACCAGATTATCCGGGCTGAGCCCCAATTGCCCCTGATCGTTCAAGGAGTGGCAGGCAGCGGCAAAACGACGGTGGCGTTACACCGGATCGCTTATCTCATCTACAATTTTGAACATGCATTAAAACCGGAAAATTTCATGATTGTTGCGCCCAGCCGATTTTTTCTCAATTATATCTCCGAAGTTTTGCCGGAATTGGGTGTGGAAAATGTCAAGCAAACCACGTTTGAGGACCTAGCTCGTGAGTGGATCGGCTCCGAACTGAAAATACCGGATACATTTGAGAAGATTCGCCGCATGATTGGCGACGAAGAATCGGAATCGACGGGGGAGGAGCTTCACTATATCGAGAATGTGGCCCGATTCAAGTCTGGGCTCGGTTTTAAGGATCTTATGGATGCTTATATTGGGGAGATCGAAGCCAAAATCTTGCCGAACGAAGATTTTTCTTTAGATAACTGGGTTATCTATACCCGGGAGGAGATTGCCGACCTTTTCTTCAGGGAATATAAGGATTGGCCTGTCCTAAGACGACTTGACCAGCTAAAAAAACATTTTAATAAAAGAGCAAGGGATCAAAGAGACGCCAAAGTGGAGCGTTTGCAAAGAGAATCGAATCAACGCGTGGCCAAGATCAAGATGGACCTTCCCGAGTCGGAGGAGCGACGCCAACGGGTGCTCTCCGTCATCGATCAGAAAGATGAAGATATTGGGCGAGTCACCGAATTTGCGAAGAACGGCGCAACGGCCTACCTGAAGAAGATTCCCATGAAAACGCCGATAGAGTACTATAAGGAGTTTTTTGAGAATCCCGCCTATTTCTTATGCATGGTATCCGAGGAAGAGAAGGGGATGGCCCAAAGGGCCCGGGAATGGACGTTAAAGTTGTTTGATCAGAGGATGATAGAGTATGAAGACTTGGCTCCACTGATCTATTTTACTGCTCGTTTTCATGGGCTTAAAGAAAAGGTCCGCGTCAAACATGCAGTGATCGATGAAGCGCAAGATTTTAGCGCGCTTCAGTTTTTGGTGCTTAAAGAAGTGATGAAGGAGAGTTCCTTTACTATCCTGGGAGACTTGAACCAAGGCATTCACGCCTATCGGGGGGTTTTGGATTGGCAAGATGTAAGAAAGAGGGTCTTTGGAGAAGAGCATAGCCTATTGCTCCATTTGGAGCAGAGCTACCGGACGACCGTCGAGATTATGGACGCAGCCAACCAGGTCATTATGAAAAAGCCAAATGCAGAGTTGGCCAAACCCGTGATCCGTCACGGAGAGCCTGTAAAGATCATTACCAAAAAGAGCCGCCAGGAGATTGTCGAAGAGATCACGGAGACGATCCGACAATGGCGTGGCGAAGAACTAAAATCCTTTGCGATCATCAGCAAGACGCTCCAGAGCGCCCGCCAACTGAAGAAGGCCTTTGCCAAGAGCGGCATGGAGCTAACCCTTATTGCGGGGAAAGAGCGGGAATATAATGCCGGCCTTGTCATCGTCCCATCCTACCTTGCCAAAGGATTGGAGTTTGATGTAGTCTTCATCCCTGATGCGGAAGCGGGTATCTATCTTGAAAACGAGCTTGATATTAAGCTTCTTTATGTAGCGATGACCCGGCCGCTCCATCGGCTTCAAATCTACTATTCAAAGTGTTTAACTCCATTACTAGCATCAATTCATCGCGTATAATATACTAAACCCACAGTCCCAGGGCCTACATGGAGGCCGATAACGGGTCCGATGGGATAGACCGGAACCGGTTGGTCCAATAGATGACTTAGCGTTTCCGCGATACGGTTACCCTCATCCTCGCTGTGAATATGGTGAACGATGACTTCGCCAAGGCCGCGTTTTTGAATATCGTCGATAAAGGTCTTGATAATTCGCTCAATAGCTGCTGCTTTGGTTCGAACACGTCCATAAAGGGCTGTTTTTCCGTCCACAACGGTGAGAATAGGTTTGATCTGAAGAATTGAACCGAGCAGAGCAGCAGCGCCACCGATGCGTCCGCCTTTTTTAAGGTAATCTAAGACATCGGGGACGAATAGGAAACGGCTTTTGCCGATGTTTTCTTCGGTTCGACGCAGGATCTCTTCGACGGTATGGCCTTCCTTTGCTGCGCGAGCCGCTGTTATTACTGCAAAACCCAGCTGCATACAGTTGGAGAGCGAGTCGACGATTTCGATGGTGGCGTCGGGATAACGTTCCAAAACCATCGAACGGGCGGTTTGGGCTGTGGAATATGTTCCGCTCATCAAAGAAGAGATAAAGATGCCAACGACTGCACTTCCTTGGGAAACCGAACCTTCAAAGGCTTGACATAACTCGTTCAGTGTTGGTTGGGACGATGTCGGAACAACCTTGGATTTAGACATCTTTGAATAGAAAAAAGTGTTTTCGATATCGACCTCACGAAAGGTTTCCACTTCGAAGTTCACGCTTAAGGAGACGACTTGGATGTCATAGTCCCGGCATAAGGTTTCTGGAAGGTATGCGGTGCTATCGGTGATAATCTTTACAGACAAAGGAATCGCCTCCAATAATGTGAGGTAAGATTTGAACAGATAGCTTATGATAACATACCAATGCATTCGCCGCAATCACAAGCAACCTACGGGTTAATGTTGTCCTTTGAAGCTTATTATCTCCTAAAAATACGAAAAACAGGGGGTCTAAATGATGCAAGTCAATTTTACCAAAGATCAATTTAGAACTTTGATGGAACTAGTTTACCTCGGTAACTGGATGTTAACGTCCTATCACGAAGAGATACCTAAGTCCAAAGGGGATTACGAGAAGATGGAGTCCTATATCTTCTCTTTGGCCAAGGAGTTTGGCTTAGAGGATTTAGCGGTTGGCGATGAAAAAGACGGCTATTTCCCCAGTGCCAGGTTTGAAGATACGGGTCTTCTGGATAAGATCAATGATTACAACGATTACACGCTCTGGGACGAATTGGCGGATCGTTTGGCCAACCGAGACTTGCTGGCAGAGCATGGAGAAGAAGCATTGAAAGCAATGACGGATCAGGAGCGGTTTGTAGAGAAGGACAAGTTATACTGGAGCTATATGGACGAATTCGGAAAAAACGGACTGGATCGTTTTCGGTTGGTCCGACCTGAAGAGGAGTAATACTGGGGGTTCAACCCAAGGCCACTGAAAAAATCCTTCTTCATGGGATAGGGCCACAATATATAGTGGCCCTATTTTGGCGTTTCAAGTTTTTCAGTGGCCTCGTTCAACTCGCCCTCGTCTGATTTCTTGGAGGGATGGGCTAATTGATGATGTGAAAAGCGGGCACTCTTGGGAGTGTCCGCTTTTTGGGATAGAGCTTGTTATAAGTCTCGAGGCGACGGTTATCAATCATGTTGGATTAAGCGTAACATTTGGGCAACTGGTGGGCACTTTAAAAGGAGAGAAACTGTGCCGGAGGTTTATTTTATGAGCCAACAACGGGAAGAGCAAAATCAACAGGGAGAGAACAAACATCGAAAAGGATTAGAGAAAGAGAATACGGATTTGAAGGAAAAAAAGGAGGGTATACAGAGGCCAAACGCTCTTCAATGGAGTGTTCGATTGCTTCGATGGCTGGATCCGGTGTTCTTCTGGGCAAGCATCGCCTTCTTGGGGTGGTTGCTCGTGGATTTTGTATTGGGCCTGTTAACGGCTTTTTGGGCAGGATTGGCTTTGCGAGTGGTGCAGGTTCCAATCATGGCCAGCCTAGCTCCTTTAGCCACGGGTTACTGGGCGGTGTGGATCACTCTCCATCTCCTATTCCATCCCATTAAAAAGAACCTTCTTTGGCAAGGAGTTTTACCTGCCCGAGGCGGGGATTTAGTGGGCGCTGTTGCAGTAGCCCTTAAGGAGCACCTATTATCCCAAGGGTCGCTGCATCGGTATATAAAAGAACAAAATATCCTCCCGGAACTTCTACCCCGGTTGACCCAAGCAACAGACGATGCTTCTGGAGAGAAAGAATTTCGAGAAGCCTTGCGGTCAGTTCTTAGCGAATGGATCAAATCGACATTAGAGCGGGACGACGCACGCCGTGTGGTGAGAGACGCTGTGGGGAATGTGATCGGAGCCTGGCGCGCTCAGCATCTATGGGATAAACCGATGGAATGGACGAAGAACGTTTGGCGATCTTGGGTCGAAGAGAAAGTTATCCAGGCTTTCCCTGCGATTCCCGACGCGATGGTGGGAGCAACAGATGAACTAAAGCCATGGATTCAACAATTAGCTAAGACATTGGGACAAGAGGGCGAACCCATTGATGAGGCTCTTGCACAGGGTTTATCTCTAGGTTTTCAAGCGCTTGATATGGATACCCTTGTCCATGAGCGCCTCAATGAGCAGGATCGGGCGCGTGCGGTTCGAGCGGTTGAAGATGGGGTTCGCCTTGAGTTGAAGAGTCTGCAGGCTCTTGGTGGCCTTATTGGGATTGCTATGGAATGGAGCGCTCGGATCGCGATTCTACGCGGCGTCTTTCTGGGTTTTGCGGGTCTTATTTGGATAATTTATCGATTTACTGCAAAGAAGCACGCATAAATTCATTGATACCGACCATACTAATAACGTACTGCACGCCAACTGCCTTAGGTCGCGCTTTTTCCGAGTTTTATGAAGGCGCTCCGTAAAAAGTCGGCATCCAGGTCGGAATGGATGGACGGGGATAGGCTCCATTATCCGTGCAGTTCTCATTAAAGCTTACCGTCGGTCTACGGGTAAACTCCTATGACCTGCGGTAAGCTTTTGAAGTCTTAGACACTAATCTTCAGATAGGTCGTCAGCGGATTCTTTTTTGGTAAGCGCCATTTTGCCCCACCGCTTCGTCAAAAGTGAGGAGGAGACCTCAAGGGTGTTGGTTCCCCACTCGATGATGGGAGTATCAAAACGCACCATAACACTGGAGGGATCACTGGTCGGACCTAGGATTTCGCCAGGACCATGGAGTTTATGATAGACTTTTGTTCCTGCCTTGGTCAGCTTCTTCTTTCCCAATGAAAGACCCTCCTTAAGCCATATGAATTATTCAATATAATCACATCATTGATTTATTATTTGCATCCCGTGCATCATTCACTATTCTTTTTTTGAAAAATTTGATCCGAAAAATTTGATCCAGCTGTCGAAATTAAACCAAATTTACAGAAAAAGCCCAGGAAAAATGGGTGTTTGCTTAAAAATTCCGGTTGAAATTATCGTGAATGCACGGTAAAATAATAGCTGTGGTGAAACGGTTAACCGACTGAGATTCACGTCAGCTCAATTTTTGAACCTACATTACCATTTCGGGAGGTCAATACGGAACACGGATATCGGGCCCTTGATGAGTCCAAAATGGCAGAGGGAAGATAGAAAGGTTTCTGCGACCACCCACCTATCGAGAGATAGGTGTCAAAAATGGAGTAACGGTTTCTTGGTTACATATTAAAAAAGCGTTAACCCTTCTAGGGTTTAACGCTTTTTTAGTCATATTTTGCTCTGTATAAAGCATAACCTTTTAATTGTTGTGGAAACTCACGATGATCTTGACAGATACTTTGATATGCGTGTAAACAATTCATTGTAAAGAAGGATTTTTTTATGTTGGAGTCAAATAGCCGAGGATAAGGCATTTAGAAAATAGAGGTAGATGACGATTAAGTTACATGAGGCCCGCCTTTGGGAGATAGCGTTAGAAAAAGAGGATAGAACCTTAACAAAATTGAATTTAGCCAACTGAAGAATATACGATAATATTCGATCGAACTAAAGGGGAATGGTGGAGCTGTGGCAAAAAAGAATGCGATGAGTGAATTTCCCGTCTACCTCTTCCACGAAGGGACCAACTGTCGCGCATATGATTTGCTGGGCGCAAAACCCATCGTAAAGAACGGACGTAAAGGGGTTCTTTTTCGAGTTTGGGCTCCTAACGCGAAAGAAGTCTTCGTGGTTGGCGATTTCAATGGTTGGGATCAGCAGGCGCACGCCATGATTCGTATCAGTGAAGCAGGATTGTGGGAGACGTTTGTTTCGGGGCTAAAAGAATATGATACGTATAAGTTTTGCATTGTTGCGGCCGATGGACGACGTCTGATGAAAGCAGATCCGTATGGTTACCACATGGAGACACGACCAGCGACTGCTTCCAAAGTTTACGACCTGGATGGCTTTGAATGGGGAGACCAACAATGGATGCGTGAACGCTCCCAACGATCGCTTTACGCATCGCCCATCAATATCTATGAGATGCATCCCGGGTCGTGGATGAATTACCCTGATGGCAGTCCGTTTGATTATGTTAAGCTCGCTGAGGAGCTTATACCCTATGTCAAAAGCATGGGATATACCCATATCGAGCTTATGCCTGTGGCGGAACACCCTTTTGAAGGTTCATGGGGGTATCAGGTCACGGGTTATTTTGCGCCGACATCTCGTTACGGAACACCCAAAGACTTCATGCGGTTTGTGGACCTCTGCCACCAGGCCGGTATCGGCGTTATCATCGATTGGGTTGCGGCGCATTTTCCCAAGGATGAAAATGGCCTTTTTGAATTTGATGGAACGTGTTGCTATGAGTACGAGGATGAATTGAAGCGAGAGCACCCCCACTGGGGAACGCGGGTCTTTGATTACGGACGCGGCGAAGTCCGTAGTTTTCTCATTTCTAATGCGGTTTTTTGGTTTGAGCGGTTTCATGCGGACGGATTGCGTGTCGATGCTGTGGCGTCCATGCTTTATCTGGATTATGGCCGGCAAGATCTGGAATGGCGAAAAAACGCCTATGGAGGCAACGAGAATCTTGAAGCCATTGAGTTTCTGCAGAAGTTGAATGAGGCGGTTTTTCGTGAATATCCGGATGTGATGATGATTGCGGAGGAATCCACGGCGTGGCCCATGGTTACGAAGCCCGGATATGAAGGAGGCCTTGGATTTAACTTCAAATGGAATATGGGTTGGATGAATGACATGTTGCGTTATGTGGCGACAGATCCGTATTTTCGGCAACACCAACATAATAACCTGACATTCTCGCTTACCTATGCTTTTTCAGAGAATTTTATCTTACCCCTCTCCCATGACGAGGTGGTCCACGGTAAACGGTCGCTGTTGGATAAGATGCCCGGTGAATACGAAGCTAAGTTTGCTGGTTTGCGGTGTTTCTATGGGTTTATGATGGCTCACCCCGGCAAAAAGCTGCTCTTTATGGGGGGAGAATTTGGTCAATTTGCTGAGTGGAACCATGAGAAGTCCTTGGATTGGAATCTTCTGTCCTATGATTATCACCGGATGCTCAAAGAGTACGTAGCGGACTTAAACCACTTTTATCTTAAGAATTGTCCCATGTGGGAAGTGGATACGGAGTGGCGGGGTTTTGCCTGGATTAGTCATGACGATGCTTCTCAGAACATCGTTGCGTTTCGACGGATGGATCTCGATGGCCGCGAGATCGTCGTGGTCTGCAATTTTGCCCCAGTGCAACGCGATGGGTACCGTATCGGTGTATGGCATCCCGGCCGGTATACGGAGGTCTTGAACAGTGACGCTAAGAAATATGGCGGAAGCGGTGTAGGGAATGCCCAACCGTTAACTGCTGTAGAGATAGGATCCCACGGTTATCCCCATTCGTTAGAGATCACCGTGCCCCCGATGGCGACGGTGTATTTCCATTGGATAAAGGAGGACGAAGAAAATGTTCCGGAGTAAGGAATGCATTGCCATGTTGCTGGCTGGGGGACAAGGGAGTCGTCTCGGCGTCCTAACCCGGGATATCGCCAAACCGGCGGTGCCTTTTGGGGGAAAGTATCGTATTATCGACTTCACACTTTCGAACTGTATTAACTCGGGTATCGACACAGTAGGGGTTTTGACTCAATACCAACCCCATGAGCTTAATGCCTATATCGGGAACGGTCGCTCCTGGGATTTGGATCGGATGCATGGCGGTGTAAGCATTTTGCCTCCTTATATGCGGGGAAAAGCGGGTGAGTGGTATAAGGGAACAGCCAACGCCATCTACCAAAACCTACCGTTTATTGAGCGTTATAATCCGCGCTATGTATTGGTTCTCGGCGGTGATCATATCTATAAAATGGACTATGCGGCAATGCTTGAACAGCACATTGAAACGCAGGCGGATTGCACCATCGCAGTGATTGATGTCCCTTTGGAAGAAGCCTGCCGTTTTGGAATTATGAATACACGACCGGATGGCACCATCGAAGCCTTTGAAGAAAAGCCTAAGATTCCAAAGAGTACGAAGGCGTCCATGGGAATCTACATCTTCAACTGGGATAAACTCCGTATGTATCTCGAGCGGGATGAACGGGATATTGAATCCGCCAATGATTTTGGGAAGAACATTATTCCAATGATGTTGAATAGCGGGGAGCGCCTCATTGCCTACGGATTTCGCGGGTATTGGAAGGATGTTGGAACCATCGAGAGCCTTTGGGATGCCAATATGGATATGCTCCGACTTGATTCTGGATTTGATTTGGATGATCCGATGTGGAAGATCTATTCGAGAAATCCTGCCGAGCATCCTCACTATATCGGCCCCCATGCCGAGATTCGCAGCTCGATGGTGACGGAGGGCAGTGAGATCTATGGGCAAGTTGACGACTCCATCATATCATTCGGTGTTCATGTGGGAGAAGGCGCAGTCATCGATCATTGTGTGATTATGCCGGGAGCTCATATTGCCGACGGCGCTGTGGTTCGTTACGCCATTATCGGAGAGAATACATGGATCGGCAACCAGGCAGTCGTCGGCGCGGCGGCTGAGCCAGGTCATGCGCCTCGGATTACCGTCGTCGGCGGCGGCATTCGAGTCGGCCCGGAAGCGAAAGTAGAGGCCGGTGCAATGATTGAAGCGGATTATGCCTCGGTGGGCTGAAAGCAAGGAGGTAAAAACGGATGAACGCAATGGGAATTATCTTCTCCAATATTCATGATGAAGAGTTACGGGATCTCACCGACTTTAGAGCCTTTGCTTCAGTGCCTTTTGGCGGGAGATACCGTTTGATCGACTTTGTTCTCTCAAACATGGTAAATTCCGGAATGATCACCGTTGGCATCATCACAAAAAACCGTTACTTATCTCTTATGGATCACTTGGGGACCGGGAAGGAATGGGATCTTGACCGAAAGCGAACGGGCCTTTTTATCTTTCCGCCCTACGCGGCATCGGCCAACAGCGGTGTATATCGCGGCCGATTGGAGGCTTTGGCCGGGGTGTTGACGTTTATCCGCCGCTCCCGTGAGAAGTATGTTATCCTATCGGATAGTGATATTGTTTGTAATATGGACTACATGGACGTAATACGTTACCATGAGAAAAAATCTGCCGATATAACGGTGGTCTATGCTCGATCTGAAGCGCCCAAGGGTTCGTCCAGGAAGAGCGTGTTCTATAATTTAGAGCCCGATGGACGGGTCTCCGGAGTTGTCATGACGGATCATCAATCCGGTGAGCAAAATGTGGCGCTTAACATGATTGTCATGGAGCGAACGCTTTTAGAGCGAATCGTCAACGAGTCGATCGCCTTTAGTCTTTTACAATTTAACCGGGATTTTCTCCAACGCAGAATCCATGATTATAAAGTCTACGGCTACGCCTATGACGGCTTTTATGTCCGTGTTGACTCCATCAATAGCTATTTCTCCGCCAATATGCAACTCTTGAACGCATCGGTTCGTAACGAACTCTTTTCCCGTCATGGACTCATTTATACAAAGGTTCGCGACAGCGTGCCAACTCGCTACGGTAATGGACAGAACGTAAAAGACTCGCTAATAGCCGATGGTTGTGTTGTGGAAGGCGTTGTCGAGAGCAGCATTCTCTTCCGTGGCGTTCGCGTGGCGCCTGGGGCTCGGATCTATCGATCCATCGTTATGCAGGATGCAGTCATCGGCGAAGAGGCGGTTTTGGAATATGTGATCGCCGATAAAGATGTCTTGGTAAAACCCGGACGACGTTTGACGGGATGTGAATCTTACCCCGTGGTGCTCCGAAAGGGCGCTGTGGTCTAACCCGTAAAAGGAGGATATTTTTGAAGACGCTCTTTGTAGCCAGTGAAGCGTTGCCTTTTATTACCACCGGAGGAATGGGCGAGGTTATCGGGGCTCTGCCAAAAGCTTTGCGTAAGCGTTTTGTCGGCGCTAATGTGGTTCTTCCGTTTTTCTCGGATATTCCCCTTGAATTAAGGGAAAAGGCGACCTATCTAACGAACTTCTCCGTAGCGTTAGGCTGGAGGAACCAATATTGCGGGATCTTTCGGGCGAGGATTGATGGCGTATGCTATTACCTCATCGACAATGAACAATACTTTAAACGTCAAGGAATCTACGGCCATTATGACGATGGCGAACGCTTCGCCTTCTTTTGTAAAGCCGTTTTGGAGATGCTCCAGCATATCGACCTCAAGCCGGATGTGATCCATTGCAATGACTGGCAGTCCGCACTGACGCCGGTCTATTATCGTTTGTTCTACCATGATCTTCCCGGTTATGAAAATATTAGTTTTGTATATACGATTCATAATCTAAAGTACCAAGGCAAGTATGGGATAGAGATCCTCGAGGATGTCTTTGGGATCGGCAAAGAATGGCGTGGGCTCATGGAGTACAAGGGTTGCATCAATCTGATGAAGGCCGCCATCGAAGTCTCCGATCGAATCACTACGGTGAGCCCGACCTATGCGCAGGAGATAAAGGACAAATTCTATGGTGAAGGATTGGAGAACGTTATCAGGCGGCACGGGGAAAGGACCGAGGGGATCCTAAATGGCATCGATACAGAGCTTTATGATCCATTTACGGATCCTATGATCTTTACCAATTATAATGGGGAAAACATTGCTGATAAAGTCAAGAATAAGGCTGGCCTTCAAAGAGTCCTTGGTTTAGAACAGAATTCGGAAGCTCCGTTGATGGCTATGGTCACACGCTTAACCGATCATAAAGGAATCGATCTGGTAATGAGGGTTTTGGGCGAATTGATGGATAGTAGCGATCTTCAGATGGTGGTCGTGGGGACCGGTGAAAAACTATATGAAGATTATTTCAAAGCAATGCACCGTCGGTACCCTCGACGGCTTCATGCCGCGATTACCTTCAATCATGAACTGGCGCATCGGGTCTATGCTGGGGCCGATCTTTTCCTGATGCCATCTTTGAGTGAGCCTTGCGGATTGTCGCAGATGATTGCGCTGCGGTATGGCACATTGCCCATCGTACGTGAAACCGGAGGTCTAAAGGATACTGTACAAAGCTATAATGAGTTTACAGGAGAAGGGAATGGCTTTAGCTTTACGCATTATAACGCCCATGATATGTTGGCAACGATCCGTCGCGCATTAAGCTTTTATCGTGATCCAGTAGCCTGGAACGCATTGCGAAAAAAAGCGATGGAAGAAGATTTTACTTGGCGACGCTCAGCTGGAGCGTATCTTAACCTGTATCGAATAATAACAGGGAAACGATGAGAAGTATAAACTATAATTCATCTTTTATGAACGTGCAGTTTGGAGGGCATCACGATGAAACCACGGAAAAGCAGGACAATGACTCCCATGGATCCTACAGCCATTGCCGATTTGGTTAAAGGCAAGATCCAGCGTTACTTTGGGTGTAAACCCGAAGAAGCGACACGTCAGCAGATCTATAAAGGAGTGGCCATGGCTGTCCAGCATATCTTAGCGGAACGGCGTCATGATTTTGCCGAACGCAGTGATGAGCTGGGAGAGAAACAAGTCTACTATATTTCTGTGGAGTTTTTGCCCGGACGATCCCTTAAAAACCATCTTTATAATTTAGGATTAGAGGATATGATGATGGGGATCGTTCGCGATATGGGATTTGACCTGGACGAACTCTATGAACTCGAACCCGATGCAGGCTTGGGAAATGGTGGGCTTGGGCGCTTGGCCTCCTGCTTCATGGATTCTTTGACGACCTTGGGCATGCCGGCGCAGGGATTTTCCATACGTTATGAATTTGGCATCTTTCGACAGCGAGTGGTCGACGGATGGCAGACAGAGCTTCCGGATAACTGGTTGAATAACGGAGAAGTCTGGCTGCTTCCCCGCATGGATGAGGCTGTCGAAGTCCGATTTGACGGCCGGGTCCTCGAAGATTGGACAGATGATCGAATGCGGGCGGAGCATACGGATTACCATTCGGTGCTTGCGGTTCCTTACGATATGATGGTATCGGGATATAATACGGAAGCCGTTAACCCTTTACGGTTGTGGGGCGCGAAGTCCCTAAACAGCATTGATATGGCTCTGTTCTCCAGGGGCGAACACATCCGGGCGTTGGAACAAAACGCGATGGCGGAGGCCATCACCAAAGTGCTTTACCCTGCCGATGATCATTATCAAGGGAAATCCTTGCGCTTGAAGCAGCAGTATTTTTTGGTCTCGGCTTCCATACAGAATATCGTAGCCAAACATCTAAAGCGCTTTGACACCATGGCTAATTTGCCGGATAAGGCGGCAATTCATGTCAACGATACCCATCCCACATTGGTCATTCCCGAACTCATGCGGATTCTCCTGGATGAGCATAGCTATGGATGGGAAGAGGCTTGGGATCTGGTGACCCGAACCGTGGCTTATACCAACCATACGGTCATGAGCGAAGCCTTGGAATGCTGGCCGATTCCGCTCTTTGCTGAACGGCTGCCCCGTATCTATCAGATTGTTTCCGAGATCAACCGTCGTTTCTGTGAGGAGCTCTACCGCCATTTCCCCGGGGATCATGAGCGCGTGGGCCGTATGGCGGTGATTGGTCCGGGAGATGTTAGAATGGCTAACCTATCTCTGGCAGCATGCTACTCTGTGAATGGCGTCTCTCAACTGCATTCGGAGATACTGAAGAATAAGGTCTTCAAAGACTTTTACAAAATTATGCCAGAGAAATTTCGGAACGTGACCAACGGTATCGCGCATCGACGATGGCTTTGTCAGGCTAACCCGGAATTGGCTGAGCTACTGGATGAGTTGATCGGAACAGGATATCGAACCAAGCCGGAGGAGCTTTCGAAATTGTCGGCGTTCTCCGAGGACAATACCGTTTTGGCGCGCTTGGAAGCGATAAAGTACAGAAACAAGGAGCGACTTGCGAACTATATCGCAGATATTCACGGTGTCCGAGTGGATCCGGCGTCTCTCTTTGATGTTCAGGTTAAACGACTTCATGAGTATAAACGGCAAATGATGAAGGTTTTTCATATTATCCACCTTTATCAACAATTGTTGGATAATCCAAGTCTGGACATTTCACCCCATGTCTTTATCTTCGGAGCGAAGGCTTCGCCCGGCTATCACATGGCCAAACAAACCATTCGTTTGATCTCGTGCCTCTCGCAGTTGATCAATAACAATCCTCGAGTCAATGATCGAATGAAGGTGGTCTTTCTCGAGGATTACCGAGTAACTCTTGCGGAACGGATTATTCCTGCGGCAGAGATCAGTGAGCAGATCTCCCAAGCCGGTAAAGAAGCATCGGGGACAGGGAATATGAAGCTGATGATCAATGGAGCCATTACAATGGGGACTTTGGACGGCGCCAATATCGAGATCTTAGAGGCTGTTGGTCCGGAGAATATCTACATCTTTGGCCAGACAGCTGAGGAAGTTGAAGAATTATGGCGTAAAGGATACAATTCCTCATTATACTATCTAGGGGATGATCGTCTACGACGTGTCGTCGATATGATCGGCGCGGGAATCGAGGGAGTGGACTTTGGCGATGTCGTAATGTCCCTACTCAAGGGCTATGGCGGCCCTCCGGATGCTTATATGTGTTTTGCGGATTTTGCAGCCTATATTGAAGCGCAATCAAAGGCAGAGAAGGATTACCGCGACAAAAAACGATGGAATCGGATGGCTTTGGCTAATATCGCAGGGGCCGGCCGATTCGCGGCGGATCGCAGCATAAGACAGTATGCAGAGGACATCTGGAAGATTCGAGCAGTGGATAAGTAATCGACCACACTATATTCTCTAGGCAGGTGATGCTGCTTGTTGATATTTGATTCAAGGGATTCTAGACATAAAGACCCCTTCGGCGCCGTACCCAGCGGCGCCGAGATTGCATTCATGGTTAAAGTCCAGAGCAATATCGGAGCAACCAGCATAAATCTGATGATGGCTCCAGATGGCAAAGATGCTCGGGCGATAGCCATGCAATGGTCCCGGCTGGAAGGATCGTACGATATTTATGTGGTAAACTGCCGTCTGGATATGGCTGGACTTTATTGGTATCATTTTCAGGTGAATGGACCATGGGGTGTGCAATATGTGGGAAGAGCCGAGGGTGGGCGGGCCGCTGAGCCCCAGGAATCACCGGGTTCCTCATGGCAGTTGACCATCTATGATGGACACTTTCAAACGCCTGAGTGGTTTAAGGGCGGGGTCATGTACCAGATCTTTGTGGACCGATTTTGCCGGGGTAACGGCGGAGCGGAACCCGATGCAGCCCGAGGGCAATACTTGCGGGACGATTGGAACGGAACGCCTAAGTATAAAGCCGAACCGAATGGGGATATCCCAAACCGAGATTTTTTCGGCGGGAACCTGCACGGCGTCATCGACAAGTTGGATTATTTGGCGGATTTAGGAGTGACTTGCATCTATCTAAATCCTGTATTTCGCGCTGCTTCAAACCACAAATATGATACGGGGGATTACCATCAGATCGATCCGATGTTTGGCGACGAGAAGGTGTTTCGTCGATTATGTCGGGAGGCGGCGGCGCGGGGGATACGGGTCATTTTAGATGGCGTCTTCAACCATACGGGCAGCGATAGCCTTTACTTTAATAAGGATGGTCATTATCCGGGGAACGGAGCCTACCAATCGAAGGAGTCGCCCTATTACCCTTGGTACCGTTTTAGCAATTGGCCAGAGGATTATCAGTCCTGGTGGGGCGTGAAGATCCTCCCGGCATTGAACGAAATGCTCCCGGCAGTGCGTGAGTTTTTGGTCACGGGTCAGGACAGTGTCATACGGCATTGGCTCCGCTCCGGCGCTTCCGGATGGCGATTGGATGTCGCCGATGAACTGCCCGATGAGTTCATTGGTCTACTGCGACGTGCTGCAAAGGAAGAGAAGGGTGACGCTGTGGTCATCGGCGAAGTCTGGGAGGATGCGTCCAATAAGGTCAGCTATGGAGAACGCCGGCAGTATCTTCTGGGGAACGGTCTCGATGGTGTGATGAACTACCCTTGGCGAGACGCGCTTCTGACTTATATTATGGGAGGCAACGCGGAGGAGCTCTGTGAAACGATCCAGGGGATTCTCGAAAATTATCCCCCGCCGACCATCGACTGCTTGATGAATAGCTTGGGAACCCATGATACACCCCGAATCTTAACCGTGCTTGGTGGGCCTCCAGCTTTTATGCTGTCAAGGGATCACCAAGCAGAGTATCGTTTGAACGAAGAAGAGCGGCAATGGGGAATTCAACGCCTCAAACTTGCTGTGGCCATCTATATGTTGCTTCCCGGAATACCCTGTATCTATTATGGGGATGAAGCAGGGATGGAGGGGTACGGCGATCCCTTTAACCGCCGGGGGTTTCCCTGGGGAAAAGAGGACTTGGATTTACTGGCGTGGCATCGAAAATTCGGGCAACTTCGACGACGGTCCGCTGCGGCCCGAGATGGCCAGTTTGTTCCCGGACGATGTCAAGGAGCAGTCTTTGCCTTTGAACGACGCTCACGGAAAGAACGGTTATTGGTGGCTGCCAACCGCTCCGATCAACCGGAAGAAGCGGTCTTCGAAGGGGGGCACCGGATTCGTTTAGGGCCATGGGCCGCCGAGGTTTTAACGATGAAGAATTTGCTCTAAGCATTTATCCACAGATTTATACAGGGACTGTCCGAGATCTTTATCTTTGGGACAGTCCTATTTGTTTGTTTTGAATATAGTCGGCCACGTCAGCTTCCGCTGACGCACGTGAAAGGATGAAAATGGGGAGACCTCTCTCTTGCTCTCCCCTAAAGGGGAGGTATCGTGTAGAGTGGTTCGTATAAGCGCCATCCTGGCCACGATACCTTAAACCATCGTGGTTTTGGAGTAACCTAAGCCTTTGGTGGTAAGGGTTTGTGTCGATTTATGGGGTCGGAATTTGAGGTATTTTCTAAGTAGTCGGCCACGTCAACAACCGTTGACGCAAGCGAAGCAATGAAAATCTTAAGTTGACGTGGACGACATAGGGTATTTTCTAGGTAGTCGGCCACTCCAATGAGGCTGGAGCGACGGAAGAATAAAAAAGTCCAGCCATGACATTTTTCTCACTTTTCCCTTTTCCATTTTCACTTTTTCTAGGTAAAACCCATTGAAAAAACAGGCAAATTATTGACAAAAAAATGAAAAGGAATTAAGATAAACGCAACTGAATTGCATTTATTAACTGACAATGGCATATACTATTATGGAAATATGGTAATTTGAGGAGAAATGCATGAAAATAAGCGATGGTGATTTGCAAGAATTGCTGAGTCAGGCGGGACTGAAGAATACCAGCGGACGATTGGCTCTGTTGCGCTTATTACAGGCGGAAGGGCCGTTGTCTCATGAAGAGATTATGGTAAAACTGGCGCATATCTCCATCAACCGAGTGACGATCTATCGAGCGTTGGACTCCTTCGTGCAGGCAGGGATCGTTCACCGGATGGACTCGGGTGATCGGGTTTGGCGTTTTGCGCTCTGCGGGCGTCGTCATTCGGGGCACTGCCATCCTCATTTTGTCTGCAAATCCTGCGGAAAAGTCGAGTGTATGGAGAAGATGGAGTTGCCGAAGGTTTCGTCATTTTTTGAGGGTTATTCCATAGAGGAGAGCGAGCTCTACCTTAAAGGCCGGTGCTCAGAGTGTAGGAAAGAGTAATCAATCTAGATAATAAGATGCGAATTCTTAGGGAATAGCAGAAAGACCTGGTGTCGGAGTTAGAAGGGGTTTAACGATTTTCGGACGGAGGAGATGTACAGTGAAGAAATATATTTGGATTGGGGTCGCGTTGGCGCTTGCTTTCGGCCTATCCTTGATCCTGAGCAATCGGGGAAGTGAGCTTTCGGTGGAGAATAGCTCCGGGAGGGTTCAGGTGGTGACCAGTATTCCATTGCTGAAATACTTAACGGAGACCATCGGTGGAGATGAAGTGGTTGTCAAAAGCATTATTACCGGAGCCAGTTGCTCTCATGAATACGAACCCAGCACCGGTGATATGAAGACCATCGCCCACGCGCACCTGGCGATCAAAGCAGGAATGGCCTTTGACAGCTGGTTCGATCGATTGGTGGCATCTTCAATGAAAGGGTTGACGGTCGTCGATGCTTCCTATGGCGTGACTGTCATGCATGATGGAGAAGGTCATCACCATGAGCTGGTGAGTACTGGGAGTAACCATACCCATAAGCATTCGGATCAACATGGGCACAATCATGGAGATAAAGAAGTTCATCAGCATCAAGAAGAGCATGAAGAGGTTCATTCACACAGCCATGAATTGGGGAACCCGCATTACTGGGGAAATCCGGAGAATGTCCGGATTATGGCCAAGAATATAATGGAAAGCCTCGGTAGAATCCGGCCGGAGAAAGAGAGTCTGTTCAAGGCCAATTACCAAGTCTTTGATGAACAGTTGATGCACCGTGCTGCTGAATTGAAGCAGAAGGTCGATGAATTGCCGGGAAAAAAGATTGTAAGTTATTCTGCGGCGTTTCCTTACTTCTTTACCTATTTTGGCTTTGAGAATTTGGAGACCGTCGAGACCACCTGCGAGCAGGAGGTCTCTCCCAGACGCATCGTGGAAGTGGCGGGGTTGATGGGCAAGCGTAAGATTACCATCATTGTGGGAGAAAAGATCTATCCGAACCTTCCGGATGGCTTGGCTCGGGAAACCGGCGCTCGTGTGGTGCTCCTGTGGCCTTCCACCATCGACTCGGGGGATTATATTAAAACCATGGAAGAAAACGTGGAAAGCATGGTGTTGGCACTTCAATGAATCGAATGACGAGAGAATTAGAAGTCGACCAAAACGTATTGGAACTCTCCAATGTAACTCTGGGTTATCCCGGGGTCATCGCCATTGAAGACGTGAGTTTCTCTGTCCGACGGGGGGAGTTTATTGGGGTCATCGGACCCAATGGTTCTGGGAAGAGCACGATTATTAAAGGGATTTTGGGTTTGATCCCGCTTTTGCAAGGAGACATCAAGATCTTATCATATGATCGTTCCCAGATCCGACGGGCGCGGCAAAGGATCGGATATGTGCCGCAGAAGAACCGCAATGAGGTTACCTTTCCCGCTTTGGTGAAAGAGGTCGTTCTCATGGGGCTGTATGCTCAGATCGGCTGGTTTCGGCGCCCGAATAAACATCATCGAGTGCTGGTCGACGAAGCGCTGGATCGCGTGGGCATGTTGGAATACCGGGATCGAAATCTAGGGGATCTCTCCGGCGGGCAACAGCAGCGGGTGATGATCGCCCGCGCCATCGTATCCCGTCCGGATCTACTTCTCTTGGATGAACCGACGGCTGCCGTCGATATCTCGGCCCAATACTCCATTCTAGAGCTATTAAACCAATTAAACAGAGAACACCATTTAACAATACTCATGGTAACGCATGACGTGAATGAGATCGTTCATTTCGCCGATGGTTTGCTCCTCTTTGATCGGCAACTTGTCAAGTATGGGCCGCCCTCCGATGTTTTAACCCGGGAGGTATTGGTGGGAGTCTATGGAGATCGGGTCTTCGTCTATGATCATGATGGACATCCGCATCTATTGGTAGGTGATTTCAGTGGGTGAGATGTTTTCCTTTGGGTTTGTTCGTTTGGGTCTAGGGGCGGCGGTGATTATTGGCGCCACCTGCTCGCTGGTGGGAGTCTTTGTGGTTCTACGGGGAATGACCTATTTGGGGACAGGAATCGCCCATGGCTGTTTAGCCGGTGTCGCTTTGGCGTTTTTGATGGGGTGGAATCCGATGGTTACATCGACCATTGCCGCGCTTGTCATGGTCTTGTTCATTGAGGGCGTGGGAAGGCATCCCCGGTTAAAGATGGATACATCCATCGGCGTGATCTTCTCGTTGGCGCTGGCGTTGGCGGTGCTCTTCATCGGAATGCTCAAGCGCTACACTCCGGATATCATGGGTTACCTCTTTGGGAACCTATTGCGGGTGACTGTCGGGGATCTCCAGGTGATGATCGTCGTTGGTCTTCTGGTGGCTGGTGTTATCGCCCTCCTATTTAAGGAATTGCAGTTTTCCACCTTCGATCCGGAGATGGCTACGGCATCCGGTATTCCGGCGGGCTTGTTCACGCTTTTGTTAACGGTGCTGATGGGATTCACCATCGTCATCTCCCTGCAAGCCGTCGGCGAGCTATTGGTCTTGGCGTTGATTGTGCTGCCGGCGTCGACAGCCCATCTGATCACCCGCTCGCTTCGGGCGATGATCGGCGTATCCATGGCTTTAGGCGTTTTGTCGTCGGTAATCGGTCTGCTGCTCGCTTTTCAACTGGACGTGCCCTCGGGATCGACCATCGTTCTGATCTTAGGGGTTATTTTCTTCATCGCGCTTTTTACCAGTAAGGAAAAGGCGAAATTGCCGGTGAGAGCTGTTCCGTGAGGGATGGGGGACGGACCTCTCTCTTGCTCTCCCCTAAAGGGGAGAGTAACCTAAGCCGTTGATGGTAAGGGTTTGTGTCGATTTATGGGGTCAGATTTAGATGCATTTTCTAAGTAGTCGCCCACCCCAGCGAGCTGGGGCACGTGAAAGGATGAAAATGAGTTGAATGAATGCCAAATCTGTCCAC
>OBJA01000524.1_pt1 | contig 32700 bp, 27 predicted proteins | sample 1519751 | NCBI WGS metagenome assembly OBJA01 (sample SAMEA3881238, study PRJEB22517) | soil metagenome | biome: lake sediment; feature: soda lake sediment; material: sediment, water from around vicinity | place: India | collected 2013-12-23 | depth 3 m
GGTGGTGGGCAATATCACCGTGGGCGGCACCGGCAAAACCCCCCTGATTATTGCCCTGGTAAAAACCCTGCAGGCTCGGGGTTACAGGCCCGGAGTAATCAGTCGCGGCTACGGTGGCACGGCCCCTGCCTACCCGATGCTGGTGACCCGCGACAGCGACCCGGCCCACAGCGGTGATGAACCCCTGCTGATCGCCATCAGCTGCGACTGCCCGGTGGTGGTGGACCCGGACCGGCTGCGTGCTGCCCGTTACCTTGAAAGCCACAGCGATTGCGAAATCATCCTCAGCGACGACGGTTTGCAACATTACCGCCTGCCCCGCAACCTCGAAATTATCGTGGTGGATGGCGAACGGGTGCTGGGCAACGGCTGGTGCCTGCCCGCCGGACCCCTGCGCGAACCCCTGTCACGGCTGCGGGAAGCGGACTTTGCCATCCTCAACGGCGGCAACGCGGTGCTGGATCACCCGCGCCAGTACCGCATGTTTTTGCAGCCCCTGGGCTTTAGGCGCCTCAACGGCGATGAAACCCGCAGCCCCGACAACCCCCCCGGTGACTCGGTGAATGCGGTGGCGGGCATCGGCAATCCCACCCGCTTTGCCCGCACCCTGGCGAGCCTGGGGTTGGCGGTAAAGCTCCACCCCTTCCCGGATCACCACCGCTTTGTGGCGTCGGAGCTGAACTTTCATGATGGTCGCCCGGTAATTCTCACCGCCAAGGATGCGGTGAAATGCCACAGGCTGGATGCGCCTGATACCTGGGTGCTGGATGTGGCCGCAACCCTTGAAAATGGCGGCCTCAATACCCTTGTCGAAACCATTGAAAAGCTGGTGACAACCTTACCGGAGAGCAGTCTGTGACCGCCCCTTTCCATATAGTGATACCCGCCCGCTACGCTTCCACCCGTCTGCCCGCCAAGCCGTTGCGGGATATAGTCGGCAAGCCCATGGTGCAGCGGGTCTATGAACAGGCCCTCAAGGCGGGCGCCCTGAGTGTCACCGTCGCCACGGATGATGAGCGCATCGGCGACGTGGTGCGGGCCTTTGGTGGTGTGGTGCTGATGACCGACCCCCGCCACCCGTCAGGCACCGACCGGCTGGAGGAAGTGACCCGTCTGTGCAAACTCGATGACGACGATATATTGGTCAATGTGCAGGGGGACGAACCCCTGATCCCCCCGGAAGTGATTCGCCAGGTGGCCCTTAATTTGTCCGCCAGCCCGGATGCCGCCGTGGCCACCCTCTGTGAGCCGATCCACAGTCTGGAAGATTTCGACAATCCCAATATCGTCAAAGTGGTTGCATCCTTGCAGGGCCTGGCCCTGTATTTCAGCCGCGCCCCCATTCCCTGGCCCCGTGATCACCGCCTGGCGGGCGCTGCGGGCTTGCCGGGCAATCTCCACGCCCAGCGCCATCTGGGCATTTATGCTTACCGGGTGAGCGAACTGCGGGATTTTGTCGGCTGGCCAGTGTCGCCCCTGGAGCAGATCGAAGCCCTTGAGCAGCTGCGCTTTTTGTGGAATGGCAAAAAAATCCATGTGGCCCCCGCTTGTGCAGCGGTGCCCGGCGGTGTCGATACCGAAGAAGATCTCAACCGCGTGATTGAGTATTTGAGGGGTTTGTAACCATGGCCAGAAGAGAGAATAGCGATAAAGTCAGCGTATTGTTTGTGTGCCTCGGCAATATCTGCCGTTCACCCACGGCCCAGGGTGTATTTGAAACCCTGGTGCGGGAGGCAGGCCTGGGTGACAAGCTGCTGATCGATTCAGCCGGTACCGGCGACTGGCATATTGGCAAGGCCCCCGATCAGCGCGCCCGCCAGGCCGCCCTGGGCAAGGGGGTGGATATCAGTCACCTGCGCGCGCGGCTGGTGTCCCCGGCGGATTTTGCCGATTTTGACTACATTCTCGCCATGGATCGCAGCAACCTCGACGCCCTGGAGCAAATGAAGCCCGACTGGTATCCGGGCCACCTTGGCCTGTTCCTGCCTTTCTCACGGGAAAACCGCTACCACCAGATCGATGAAGTCCCCGATCCCTACTACGGCGGTTTTGACAGCTTTGAGCAGGTCTATGAGTTGATCCACCAGGCCTCACAGGGGCTGCTGGATCATATCCGCCAGCACCCTCTGCGCGGTCAGAGTCAAAGCTGATGGTAAATTTCCTGTCCCGGGCTTCCCTGCAGGGTTTCAATACCCTGGCCCTGCCTGCCAGCGCTGACTATCTGTGTACAGCTTCCAGCGTCGATGAGCTGCGCCAGGCACTGGCGTTTGCCCGTCAGCGCAAACTGCCAATAACGGTGCTGGGGGGCGGCAGCAATATCATTTTTGCCGGTGATGTGACTGGCCTGGTGATTCGCATTGCCATCAGCGGGATCGAGAAGGTGGGCGGGGAGGGCGATAGCGTACTGGTGCGTGTGGGCGCCGGAGAAAACTGGCACCAGCTGGTGTTGTATGCGTTGCAGCAGCACTGGTATGGCCTGGAAAATCTCAGCCTGATTCCCGGCTGTGCCGGAGCTGCGCCGATCCAGAATATCGGCGCCTATGGAGTGGAGCTGGCACAGCGCTTTGTCAGCCTCGAGGCCATGGCGCTGGACAGTGGCGATATCATCACCCTCGACAGGGCCGCCTGCCGCTTTGGCTACCGGGACAGCGTTTTCAAGCATGAACTCAAGGGGCAGGTCATTATCACCGCCATCACCCTGGCGCTTTCAACTGCGGCAAATCCTCATCTCGACTATCCCGAGTTGCGGGATGCCCTGGCAGCTATTGATCAACCGACGCCGCAGCAGGTGAGCGCCACCATCTGCGCCCTGCGCCAGCGCAAATTGCCCGATCCCGCCGAGCGCCCCAATGTGGGCAGCTTTTTCAAGAACCCGGTAATCCCGGTAGCGCAGGCGCAGCAGTTGAAAGACAAACACCCGGACCTGCCCCTCTACCCTGTGTCTGATCAGCAAACAAAACTGCCCGCCGCCTGGCTGATTGACCGGGCGGGCTGGAAAGGTGTGCGCCGTGGAACTGTCGGTGTACACGACAGGCAAGCACTGGTGCTGGTGCATTTTGGCGGTGGCAGTGGCGCCGATCTGTTGCAGCTGGCTGCCGATATTGCCGCTGATGTGGCCCGCCGCTTTAACGTGCAGCTGGAGCTGGAACCCGCCGTGATTGGCGCTGTGGATGTCGGGCGGGTTGACAGGGGTCAGCACAATGCTGGATTTCGCCTCTGAGGAAGTTATCTCCCTCGACGGGGGGCAGTTGCGCTACTGGCCCGGCTTTGTCCCACTGGCTCGGCGCAGCACCCTGTTCAATACCCTGCGCGCCGAGACAACCTGGGAGCAAAGCCGTATCCGCATTGCCGGCCGGATTATTCCCATTCCCCGCCTCAACGCCTGGTATGGCGATGCCGATTACAGCTATTCCGGAGTTACCCTGCAAACCCGCCCCTGGACGCCAACCCTGCTGAGCCTCAAACAGCAGGTTGAATCCGCCACCGGCGTGGCGTTCAACAGCGCGCTGCTCAACCTCTACCGCAACGGCGCCGACAGTGTCGACTGGCACAGCGATGATGAACCCGAACTGGGGTGCAATCCCCAGGTGGCGTCCCTCAGCTTCGGCACGGTAAGGCGCTTTGAGCTCAAACACCGTACAATCCCCAAAAGCCGCTACCGTATCGACTTGCCAGACGGGGCACTGCTGCTGATGGCGGGTGAACTGCAGCACCACTGGCTGCACCGGGTGCCCAAACAACCGGGAATCGATGGCGAAAGGATCAATATCACTTTTCGCTCGGTACTTACAAAATCAACAAGATATGGACAAAACCAATAAAAACAGCAGTCAATCCATAAATGGAGAGCAGTATTGTGATCAGGGTTCTGGTAGTTGACGATCATCATCTTATTCGCATGGGGTTGTGTGGTCTGCTCGAGAGTGTGCCCGGTGTCACCGTAGTGAGCCAGGCAGCAAGCGGTGAGGAAGCCCTCGACAAAGTGCGGGCAGATAACCCCGATATTGTCTTGATGGATATCCGCATGCCCGGCATGGGCGGCATTGAAGCCACCAAGCGCATAGTGCTAAGCCATACCAACGTGCGGGTAATTGTGGTGACCGCCTTTAATGATGACGTTTATCCCAACAAACTGCTCAAGGCCGGTGCCGCCGGATATATCACCAAAAATGCCGATTCCAGCGAAATTGCCCAGGCCATCAGTGTGGTAATGGAGGGAGCCGTGTATGTGAGTCCCTCCATCGCCCAGATGATGGTGGTGAGCGGCCTGCGCCCCGGCCAGGAGTCATCCCCCCTGGCGCAGCTGTCAGAGCGGGAATTGCAGGTGGCGCAGATGATCACCAGTGGTCACCGGGCGGCGGAAGTGGCGGGTATTCTCAGCATCAGCCCGAAAACCATTGCCACTCACAAATACCGCATTTATGAAAAACTTGGCGTCAGCAACGATGTGGAGCTGACCCTGGCGGCGGTGAAATACGGGTTGATTGATCCCAGCGAAATTCTTTGAACCTGTGCGAAGCACTTTCACGATTAGCCCATGACTTTTGATGTAAAAAGTTTTCTGAAAAATCTCACCCAGCGCCCCGGCGTCTACCAGATGCTGGGGGAGGATGAAAAAATCCTCTACGTGGGCAAGGCCAAAAACCTGCGCAAACGGGTGGTCAGTTATTTCCGGCCCACCGGCCTGCACCCCAAAACCCAGGCCCTGGTGGGTCGCATCCACAGTGTGCAGGTGACCATCACCGCCACCGAGGTGGAGGCGCTGATTCTTGAACAGAACCTCATCAAGCAATATCGCCCGCCCTTCAATATCCTGCTGCGGGATGACAAATCCTACCCCTATATTTTTTTGTCCGAGGGCGAAGCGTTCCCCCGTCTTGCCTTCCACCGCGGTGTAAAGCGTAAAAAAGGCCGCTATTTTGGCCCTTATCCCAACTCCAATGTGGTGCGGGAGAACATGGTTTTTCTGCAAAAGACCTTCAAGGTGCGCCAGTGCGAGGACAGTTTTTTTCGCAACCGCTCACGTCCCTGCCTGCAATACCAGATCAAGCGCTGCACCGGCCCCTGCGTGGGGCTGGTGAGCGAGGAAGAATACCGGCGCGATGTGCAGCTCACCGAGCGGGTACTCGATGGCAAAAGCGATGAAGTGATCCGCGACCTCGAAAAGGAGATGGACCGCTGGGCCGCCGAACTGGAGTTTGAAAAAGCCGCCGAGCAGCGCGACAGGATTATCTCCCTGCGCCAGTTGCAGGCAGAGCAGGTCATCGAAGCGGGGCAGGGCAATGTGGATGTGCTCGCCGCCGCCGTATCCGGCGATATCGCCTGTGTGCAGATGCTGTTTATCCGCCAGGGTCGCATGCTCGGCAGCCGCAGTTTTTACCCAAAAACACCCCTCACCGACGACAAACCCGCCATGCTGGGGGAATTTATCTCGCAGCTCTATCTCGGCGGTGGTGGCATCAGCGACCTGCCACGGGAGATTGTGGCGGAAATTCCGGCAGAGGAAGCCGAGGTGCTCGCCGCCGCCATCAGCCAGACCCTGGGCCGCAAGGTGCAGGTAAAAACCTCGGTGCGCGGCACCCGCACCAAATGGCTGGAGCTGGCCGCCCGCACGGCGGAGCAAAACCTCACCAGCCGCCTCACCTCGCGCCAGACCGTTGTCACCCGCCTCGAATCCCTGCGCGACAGCCTCGGGCTTGCCGCCATCCCCGAGCGCATAGAGTGCTTTGATATCAGCCACAGCAGCGGCGAGGCGACGGTGGCCTCCTGTGTAGTGTTTGGCACTGAAGGCGCCATCAAGGCCGACTACCGGCGCTTCAATATCGAAGGGGTGCCAGCCGGGGACGACTACGCCGCCATGGGGCAGGCCCTGGAGCGGCGCTACAAGCGGCTGCAAAAGGGCGAGGGCAAATTGCCGGATATCCTCCTTATCGACGGCGGCAAAGGCCAGCTGCGCCGCGCCGCCGATGTGCTCAACAACCTGGGTGTGCAGGGTGTGATACTCGTGGGCGTGGCCAAGGGCGTCACCCGCAAGCCCGGCATGGAAACCCTCCTGCTGGCCACGGAGGACAAGGAGCGCATCCTGCGCACAGAATCCCCAGCGCTGCATCTGGTACAGCAAATCCGCGACGAAGCCCACCGCTTTGCCATTACCGGGCACCGCGCGCGCCGCGACAAGGTCAGGCGCGAATCGCCACTGGAAAATATCGAAGGGGTTGGGCCAAAGCGGCGGCGGGAATTGCTGCGCTTTTTTGGCGGCTACAGCGAAGTGGAAAACGCCAGCGTGACAGAATTGATGAAAGTGCCGGGTATCAGCCGAAAAGTGGCAGAAGCTATTTACAGCACTCTCCACAACGAGTAATTTCCCCCACTAATGACTCAAGTACCCGCCTCTATGTGGAACCTGCCCAATATACTCACCCTGCTGCGGATACTCTGCATCCCCCTGCTGGTGGTGGTGTATTTCCTGCCGTGGGAATGGCGTCATCCCGCCAGCGCCGCCATTTTCGGCATCGCCGCTCTCACCGATTGGTTCGATGGCTACCTGGCACGCAAGCTCGACCAGATGACACCCTTTGGTGCCTTTCTCGATCCGGTGGCGGACAAACTGATCGTTGCCGTATCCCTGATCGTTCTGCTGCAAACCCACCCCAATCTGCTGTTTGCCGTGCCCGCCATGGTGATTATTTCCCGCGAGATCGTTATCTCCGCCCTGCGCGAGTGGATGGCGGAAATGGGCCGTCGCACCAGCGTGGCGGTGTCCTTCCTCGGCAAAGTCAAAACCACAGTGCAGATGATCGCCATCGCCTTCCTGCTGCTGATCAACCCGGAAAAGTACCCCACGCTCGACTATCTCGGCATCGCCATGCTGTATGTGGCGGCGGCGCTCACCCTCTGGTCAATGGTGATCTACCTGATTGCGGCCTGGCCTTCACTGAAGGGCAGTTCCTAGGGCCTGTTCACACTAATTGATTGCGCCTGTTGTGACTAAAAATTCGCCAATCGAGGCGTGAGGAGTGTGGTTTGGTTATTCCAAATGAACGAGGGCCTGCCCCGCGAGCGCAGCGAGTGCCTTGGGCACGAACAACGAAGAGTGGTGGATTTTTAGCCACAACCCGGAGGGCTGGAGCCATTTTTGCCCCCAGCGTTGTTGTCGGTCGCTCATTTAGAACGACTAAACCACGCTCCCTCCGCCTAGCTGGGGGCAAAAATGGCTTCCAGCAGGTGTAATCAATTAGTGTGAACAGGCCCTATCACTAAAGCCCAGAATAGACTTGATTCCAGCCCAGTAATCCATAGAATACCCAACCTCGCAGCTGCAACAGGGCGAAGCCGGGCACAACACCCGGATCACAACAAAAAAGGCGCGGTAGCAGAGTGGTTATGCAGCGGACTGCAACTCCGTTTACGCCGGTTCGATTCCGACCCGCGCCTCCAAATTCTCTCCCATCATCTCCCCAATCCCACCACCATGACGGTGTCATGAAAATCGGGCCAGAAGGGGATAAACAGACAGACAGTCAGGCAAGTCCACCCATCAACATGCCCGGGTGGCGAAATTGGTAGACGCAAGGGACTTAAAATCCCTCGACCGCAAGGTTGTACCGGTTCGACCCCGGTCCCGGGCACCATCATTACAGTTTTATTCACTTTTCCCCTCAAGCTTGGCTTTTCACCAGACTTGGATACATCAAATCATCCACGCTTCACCCAGCGCCTCAGCCTGCTGCAAAACAAGGGCAATGGCCCCTTCCTGTAAATCTGGCGGATATTTGTACTTGCGCAGAATGCGCTTCACCATTAGCCGCAGTTTGGCCCTGACACTTTCGCGGGCAGACCAGTCCACTGTCAGGTTGTGGCGCAGGCTTTGGGTCAATTCGTGGGCGATTTTCTTGAGGGTTTCGTCGGACAGTTCGCGAACTGCGGATTCGTTATCGGCCAGGGCATCGTAAAAACGTACTTCGTCATCGCTCAGGCCAAGCTCTTCACCGCGGGTAGCCGCAGCGCGGAACTTTCTCGCCATTTCGATCAGCTCTTCAATCACCTGTGCGGTTTCAATAGCCCTGTTCTGATAGCGTTTGATGACGTTGGCCAACAGTTCGGAAAATTTCTTTTCCTGGACAACATTGCTGGCAAATTTGCTTTTGATTTCTCCTTCGAGCAAGCGCTCCAGCAACTCAATGGCCAGGTTGCGTTCCGGCAGGTTGCGCACTTCGGCGAGAAAATCCTCGTCGAGTATGCCGATGTTGGGTTTATCCAGCCCCACGGCATTGAAGATATCGACCACTTCTTCTGATACCACTGCCGAGCCGATAATCTGGCGGATAGCCAGTTCGCGCTGTTCATCGCTGAGTTTTTTACTGCTGAGATCGCGTTTGATCAGTATGACTTTCACCGCTTGCAGGAAGGCAACTTCATCCCGCTCCGCCCTGACTTCATCCAGTGTGCAACAGAGGGTGAAGGCCTTGCTCATGGCCAGAGCTGTATCGGCAAAGCGTTTTTTGCCGTCTTTCTGGCCCAGTACATGGTTTGCTGCTCCGGCCAGTCGCTTGTGGGTAGCGCTGTGAAAATCGCTGTAATCGTAGCCGTGCAGCATGCCCCGCAGGATATCGAGTTTTTCTGCCAGCACCGCATAGGCCTCTGCGACATCCACTGCCAGGCGCCCCCGGCCATTGCTGGCGGTATACTCCTTGAGGGCGCTTTTCAATTCGTTGGCGATGCCGATGTAATCCACCACCAGACCGCCCTGTTTGCCCTTGAATACCCGGTTAACCCGCGCAATGGCCTGCATCAGGTTGTGGCCCTTCATGGGCTTGTCCACATACAGGGTATGAACGCAAGGTGCATCAAAACCGGTCAGCCACATATCCCGCACGATCACCATGCGCAGCGGGTCGTCCGGGTCCTTGAAACGCTTTTCCAGCTGTTTCTTTACCAGCGCGCTGTAAATATGGGGGCGCAGCAAGGCCTTGTCGCTGGCGGAGCCGGTCATCACGATTTTGATGGCGCCTTTTTCAGGATCGCTGTGGTGCCAGTCGGGGCGAAGCTGGATGATTTCATTGTAGAGATGGACACAAATGTCCCGGCTCATGGCCACCACCATGGCTTTGCCATTTTGCGCCATGCCGGTTTGCCCCATGCCCGTTTGAGAAAGACTGCGCTCCTCAAAGTGGGCCACCAGATCGGCGGCCACGCTGGCAATTCTCGGTTCAGAGCCGACAATTCTCTCCAGTGCCGCCCATCGGCTTTTCAGCCTGGCCTGCTGGGTTTCTTCCTCATCCTCCGCCAGTTCATCCACTTCGGCGTCGATATGGGGCAATTCCTCGGGGTTCAATGAAAGCCGGGCGAGGCGCGATTCAAAATAGATGGCCACGGTGGCGCCATCTTCCTGGGCCTGCTGCATATCGTAGATATGGATGTAATCGCCAAATACCGAGCGGGTATCGCGATCTTCGGAAGAGACTGGCGTGCCGGTAAAGGCGACAAAGGTAGCATTGGGCAGGGCATCCCGCAGGTGCTGGGCATAGCCCACCTGGAAGCGGGTTTCATAGTCGGCGGTGCGATTGGCTATCTTGCGCGGTATTTCATTGTTGGCATCACTGGCATAGGCATCATTGGCCGCAATCAGCCCCGGTTTGACGGTTTTCAGTTTGGCCTCAAAGCCATACTGGGTGCGGTGGGCTTCATCGGCAATCACCACAATATTGTGACGGTCAGACAGCAGCGGAAAGGTATCCTCATCCGCGCCGGGCATGAATTTCTGGATGGTGGCGAAGACAATCCCGCCAGAGGGGCGGTTGCCCAGCTTGTCGCGCAACGCCTGGCGGGTAGTCGCCTGCACCGGCTCTTCGCGCAGCAAATCCTGGGAAAGGGAAAATACGCCAAACAGCTGGCCATCGAGATCATTGCGGTCGGTAATGACCACAATGGTGGGGTTTTCCATGGCCGCATCCTGCATCACCCGCGCCGCAAAGCAGGTCATGGTGATGCTTTTGCCGCTGCCCTGGGTGTGCCATACCACGCCACCTTTGCCCTTCACCCTGTCATTGCCACCGGGGCGTGAAGCCGCAACCACCTGTTTGATAGCGGCGCGCACCGCATGGAACTGGTGGTAACCGGCAATCTTTTTTATCAGCGTGCCGTCATCCTCAAACAGCACAAAAAAGCGCAAATAATCCAGCAGCATGGCTGGCGCCAGCAAGCCTCGCACCAGGGTTTCCAGTTCGTTAAAGTCACCCAATGGGTCAAGACTGACGCCATCAATGGTGCGCCACTGCATAAAGCGCTCGGCATTGGCCGACAGCGAACCCATCCGCGCCTCGCTGCCATCGGCAATAATCAGCACTTCGTTGTATTGGAACAGGTCGGGGATCTGTTCCTTGTAGGTTTCAATCTGGTCAAAGGCTTTCCAGATATCGGCTTTTTCGTCGGCGGGGTTTTTCAGCTCCAGCAGCACCAGGGGCAGGCCATTGATAAACAGCATCAGGTCAGGCCTGCGGGTGTGCTTTGGCCCTTTGATGGAAAATTGATTGATGGCCAGCCAGTCGTTGTTGGCGGGCACCGCCCAGTCGATCAGCCGCACAAAATCCCCACGGCTGTCGCCATCTTGTTGGTAAGTCACCGGTACACCGCTTGTCAGCAGCCGGTGAAAGTGGCGATTGGCGGCCAGCAGCACCGGAGTACCCAGGTCGATCACCTGCCGCAGGGCATCTTCACGGGCAATCAGGGGAATGGAGGGGTTAAGGCGGGCCATGGCGCTGCGCAAACGCTCGATCAGTACCACATCGCGGTAACTGGCCCGCTCCGGGCTGCTGCCGTCATGGGCAATGTCCGGGCCATACAGGTGCCGGTAACCCAGCTCCGCCAGCCAGCCGAGGGTTTCCTGTTCGAGCTGATCTTCAGTCATCAAGCAAATCCGTTTTGTTTTTTGTGGCCACTGGGGTAGAGGCCCGCTTTTTATCCCTCCAGGTTTTTAGCGTCATCCATAATCCCCATTACCATCAGTCTGGACTTTGCCAATACATCCCGGGCAAAGCTGCCATTTTCCGTGACCAGTGAACGCCACTCGTCCGTATGATACACCTTGGGATTGATCTCCCTGCCCAGTGTTTCCTGGGCTGGGTAAAGGGCTGCCACAACCTCGGTAAAGCTGGCGTTACCGATAACCATCAGGTCGATGTCGCTACCTGCCGTCGCCTTGCCTGATGCTGCGGAACCGAAAACGAATGCCGTCTCGATCTGTTCCGCCAACGGCAGTAGTGCCTCTGCCAGCACATCCACCAGGCCCGAGGTTTTGCGCAGTATGCTGGCCATTTCCTCAAAAACGGGGCAATCGCGGTTTGCCGAATAAAATACTTGCTGGCCAATACCCTGTTTTATGAGCAGTCCGGCCTCTACCAGCTTTTTTAATTCACGGGTCAATGTGCCCGGCTGGGTGCCGGTCAGCCGGGCAATTTCCCGCAGGTGATAGCGCGCATCCGGGTGCAACAGCAGCAGCCCCAGCACTCGGCGGCGGTAGTCAGAGAACAGCGTTGCAGCCAGGGACATCGTCAATCATCCGGGGTGTTGCTTTTAAGGCAACATTTGTAGCCAAAAAGGCAACACTTGGCAAGCCCAGCATTCCTGCACCTGTAATCCTCCAGAAGGTTTGGCGCTTAATTTCCAGTATATTGTGCTGCTTGTGGCAAATCATTCACATCCAGCCCTGTAATTAAAGGCCGGAAAACCCGCTCCATGGCGGCGACTGTTGCTTCCAGCCAAGCGTGGCAGGCTGGCCACTGTTCCTCCGCGTTGATATCGCAACCATTGTTTGTGGTGGCGATAACGCAGCCTTTCCGGTCGGGCAACTCCAACCACTCCAGAGGGAGCCCCAGCGCATATTCGATTTGCTCGCGACGCGATAATAAGTAGTGGAATACTGCCTTGGGCGGCAGATCGTCACAGTTGATATAGAGCCTGACCATCATCTGGTTTTCAGCGCGTTTGATTACCCCTTCCAGGGAAAAGCCCGTTCGCCCAACCCGGAACGACTGCCAGGATTGCGCCGAAGGTTTCGGGGCCCGCAATCCCCTGGCCAGCATGTAATCCCGAAACTCAGACCAGAATCGCAATTGCAGCGCCTGGGTGGGGCTGGCGGTTTCCGCTTTGGCTGCTTCATCCCTTACTGCCCGGCTCCAGTCATTTGGTCGGCACACCACATTGAATTTGGGCGCCGGGGCCGAATCGCCAATCCGCCACAGCTCTATTTCCAGAGCAAAAAAACGCCACTCGTCGTGGGTGATCTCATTCAACCAGTCGATGGCGGCGCGGTGTTCATCCGAGAAACGGGCCGCTATCCAAACGACTGTATGAACCTCAAGGGCCGCAGCGTAGGTAAGGATTTGTCCCAAATGGCTGTGATCGGTTTTTTCCAGCTGGTTTTCGATCAGCACATTGCCGGTAAAGCTGTCCTTGCAGAGGATGTCGGCGGCATAGGGGCCAACGGCGACTTCCTGGCCCACCAACTCCAGATCCATTTCCAGCTCCCGCCCCAGCAGGGTAAGGTTCTGCGGCTGGGCCAACCAGGGAGTAAAGTGGTACGCCTCATGCTGCCAGACGCCGCGCAGATCCACCTGTTCGAGCATGCCAAGTTCCGCCAAGGTATTTTCCTCCTAGTCTGGTTTATAGGTCGCCAAAGGGTTTCCTGTTCAAGCCGATCTTCAGTCATCAAGCAAAAGCTGGCGCTGCCAATGACCATCAGGCGAATAGTATTACCAGCAGTGGTCTTGCCCGAAGTTTCGCAACCGAATACGACTGCAGCTTCGATCCGTGCCGCCAGTGGCAACATGCCTTTGACAGAACATCCATCGGCATGGCGCCTGTGCGCAGGATACTGGCCAGCTCTGAAAATAAGGAGCACAAACGGCCTTGGCGCCCATGCATTGTTTATTTTCCAGTTTTGAAATGCTGTGATAAACAATTTAACTATTTGTTATTTATAGAGTTATTCAGTAAAAAACAGTTTGTTAAACAACTGCTAAACAATTTTTCTCAGCCTGTAATAAACACGACTGCCGCCCCCGGATTTGTCCAGAAAGCCATCGGAGTTACTCCACTTGCGCAAATACCGGGATGCTTCCACCGTCGCTGACGCTGAATCCCCAAGCCCCAGTAATTGCCGTAGCTCTCCATTACTGATGTGCTGATGGTCGCGCAAGTATTCACGCACCATTTCTGCATAGCGCACTGGATTCAATCCCCGCGTCTTGGTGTATGCCGCCTTGCCTTTCAACTCCTTGGCTATACCCTTGGCAAGGTGGAATGTTGCCGACGCCGTATAACCCCGGCGCTCGATAACATTCAGCGGTGGCAGGCACATGCCATCCAGAATGCGGCGCGCGTCCTCACGGCCAAGCTGCAATATCTGGGCGGCTCCCGCCGTATCTATGAAATCCTGCGTACGCAATGCATCGAGTATCAGCAGTTGATCAAGGCCCACCTCTGCACCCTGACCATCGAGCCGGGCAATCAGTTTCGCCAGCAGATCATCCGCTCCCTGACTGAAAATACGCAACGTCACGGAATGTCCATCGGTGCTGTACTCGGGTCGGCGTTTGCCATAGACCAGTGCTGAACGGAAAATCCGCGTGCGACCGATGCCGGAGGATTCCACCAGCCGCAGCTTGAGCAGTGCATTCGCCAGCGTGCGATTACGGGGTACTGCTTCGTGGCGCAGAATGTTCTGCGGCGTAATGCCGGCGACAAAACCGCCGGGGCTGGTCACAACCAGTTCCTGCTTTGAATGACGGATCAGCACTTCCCCCGGGTTGAGGTAATCACGATGGGTCAAGGCGTTGAGGATTGCTTCGCGAACCCCTTCAAGTGGAAACAGCGGTATGCGCAGCTTGAACAGGCCAACGTCGATTTCCTTTTCCGGGTTCAACGGACCTTCGAATATCTGCTCCATGCGTTCCACAGCCTCCAGCAAGGGCAAGCGATCCTGATCGTTGCGCGCCAGCCTGGTTTCGCTGTCGTGGAGCACATAATGAAACTGCGCCTGGGGGCAGTGCCTGGCCAAAACCTCGCGGCGGGCGAACAGCAACAGGCCGGTATGGGTCACCTGGTCGTTGCGTACCGCTTCCAGCCCTTGCAGAAATTCCATCTGGGGAAGACCGATCAATCCTGACGACGGTGCATTCCTGCGCAATACCTGCCGGGCGCGCTCAATCTGCAGCGGATCCAGATCAGCGATGGATACATCAACTGCCGGTTGACCGCTCCAGTCCAGAGCCCCGCTGCTCACCTGGGCACGGGAAAACACGGTGCCATCGAGAGGGACACAATGCTTGTCAACCCGCTGTTTGAAGACTCCCGCTGCGGTCCCGTAGGGTTTGGCAAGACCGGGTCTCACGCGGACAAGCAATAGCTGCCCGGTGCCTTCCGGCACCGCCAGCAATTCGACCTCGGCATCCACAGGCGGGCGGGTATCGCTATAGATACTCCGTCGAAATTTATCTGGTTCATGGCCCCTGACACCCTGTATCGCTCTGTGCCGTCCCACCACCTTGTCATCAATGCCGAAAATCAGCACACCACCATCGGCATTGGCGAAACAGACGGCGTACTCACAGGCTACTTTCAAGTCTTCCTTTGGGCCCTGGGAGCGCTTGAGATCAAAAAAATGGTTTTCCAGTGCATCGCCAGACTCATGGTCCAGCCGGTCAAGCAGCGCCATCACCGCAATATTGTCGGGAATGCTCATGCAAGCACCTCTTCGGTCATGGCGCCAGCTTCCGGCAGTCGCAACTGGCCGGAGATCAGGCGGGGGAGCAGGGTGTCGCGGAGGGCGGTGAGGGTTTGGGATTGCTCAGTGTTGTGCCTGATATTCTCGTATAACGGAGCAATAAGTGAGCTGAAAGCATCTGCAACGCCATTAGAAGGCATTAAGAATGGAATTCGCCACATATTTGACTGACTGAGCTTTGCCTGAACTGCACCTGTAATATAAGGCTCAATATTAGTCTGCTTAAGCCCAAGCATTAAATGTTCAGTGCTGATGCCATTTTTTCCTTGAAGAACGTGTGCATGGTTATTAACCCAAATTCTCCCCCAAACATATTGAATTATTGGATAACCCGCAGAGTTAGCAACAGACCCATCCTCGCCGGTTAGCAGATAAATTCCATCAAACAAATAATCATCAATCCAATCCATCAAAGCCGCTGCGCCGTAGTAGGGGTAGCTTCCCTGACGCTTCGCACGCTCTTGACCAGAAAGTGGAACACGTTGTGAGTCAAAAATTGATGTGACCTCTTTCAGGCTCACGTATTGCCACCCCTTCGGCACGAACCCCAATGTCGATTCCTCGAAGCTGTCGGGGAACAGGGCGGCGGTTTCTTCATCCATGCCTTCCGGGATGCGGCCTTCCTGCTTGGCGCGCACTGGGTCGAAATCCACAAACCAGGATTTGAACAATGCCTGGGCGATGGCTTCGAGGGTGGCGTTGGTTTCCCTCAGGATGGTGATGCGATCGTCGAGCGCAGAAATAAATTCAGCAATTTGCTGTTGAGTTCTCAGGGCAGGTATTTGAACGGGGATTCCGTAAAGATTGTTCCGGTTGAGTGATGGCTGCGCACTGCCAGAATTGTAACCAGAAAAGTCAAAATCCTTCACAAAGTAATAAACAAATTTGGGATCGTTACCTTTGAAGTCAGTGATATAAAGGGCTGTATTCAGTGGCCAATAATCATGCTCGGTGTATGCAGCAACGCCAAACGATGCACCGCTGCGACCAATAGTCACGCCAGGCCCTTTGGCTTTTACAGTGTCGTGAAAGCCAGTTACACCAAATGAGCCAAGGATTGGTACTTTCCCCGGACGACGCTCTTGATCGGGTAAGTCATGCCCTCTCTGTAAGGCGACAAAATCACCAAAAGTAGTTTCCCGCCACTCAGAACTCATACCCCACCCCCCCCAACTTCCGCCGGATCAACTGGTCCAGTTCCGCGCCCCTGGCCATCTGCTCCCCCAGCTTTTCCGTCAGCTTTTGCATTTTGTCGGCAAAGGCTTCGTCGTCGTCCTCCACTTCTTCGGCGCCCACGTAGCGCCCCGGGGTCAGCACATGGCCGTGTTCGGCGATTTCGGTGAGTTTTACGCTGCGGCAGTAGCCGGGGATATCCTGATACTCACCGGCTGCGTCGCCTTCATACAGCGACTCGCTGCGCCAGTCGGCCACCGTTTGGGCGATGCGTTCGATCACTTCGTCGGTCAATTCCGTCTGTACCCGGCTGATCATGGTGCCCAGCTTGCGGGCGTCGATAAACAGCACTTCGCCCTTGCGCTTTGTTTTCTCTTTGGCAAGAAACCACAGGCAGGCGGGGATCTGGGTGTTAAAAAAGAGCTGGCCGGGGAGGGCGATCATGACTTCCACCACATCGGCCTCCACCATGGCGGCGCGGATAACGCCTTCGTTGTTCTGGCTGGAACTCATGGAGCCGTTGGCCAGCACGATACCGGCGCGGCCAGTGGGTTTTAAGTGATACAGCATATGCTGCAACCAGGCGTAGTTGGCGTTGCCCTGGGGCGGGGTGCCATGGTGCCAGCGCGGGTCGCCCTCGAGGCTGCCGTGCCACCAGTCGCTGATATTGAAGGGCGGGTTGGCGAGAATAAAGTCGGCGCGCAGGTCGGGGTGCTGGTTGCGCACAAAGGTGTCGGCGGGTTCGCGGCCCAGGTTGAAGTCGATACCGCGAATGGCCAGGTTCATGGCGGCGAGGCGCCAGGTGGTGGGGTTGGATTCCTGGCCAAAGATGGCCACATCACCCAGTTTGCCGCCGTGGGCTTCGATAAATTTTTCACTTTGCACAAACATGCCGCCGCTGCCGCAGCAGGGGTCGTAGACCTTGCCGTGGTGGGGGGCGAGCACTGCCACCAGGGTTTTGACGATGCTTGCGGGGGTATAGAACTGGCCGCCCTTTTTGCCCTCGGCGCTGGCGAACTGGCCGAGAAAGTATTCGTACACCTGGCCCAACACGTCGCGGGCTTCACCGGCCTGGCTGCCAAAGCCGATGGTGGAGACCAGGTCCACCAGTTCTCCCAGTTTGCCATCGGGCAGCTGGGCGCGGGCGTAGCGTTTGTCGAGGATGCCTTTGAGTTTGGGGTTTTCGGTCTCGATCAGGGAGAGGGCATCGTCGATGCGCTTGCCGATGTCCGGTTGTTTGGCGGCGGCGCGAATGGCCTCCCAGCGGGCGCTTTCGGGCACCCAGAATACGTTGACCTCGCGGTAGTAGTCGCGGTCTTCCAGCTCATTATTGAGCAGTTCGGGATCATCCTGGGCGCCGTCCACAAAGTAGTCGTCGGCGCTGTTGGTAAAGCGCCCGGTCAGTTCGGCGCGGCGGGCGGCAAAGGTGTCGGAGATGTATTTGACGAAAATCAGGCCGAGTACCAGATGCTTGTATTCGGCGGCGTCCATATTGGCGCGCAGTTTGTCGGCGGTGGCCCACAGGGTTTTCTTGATGTCGTCCAGCATGACGCTCGGGATTCCTTATGTTTGACTGGTTGTGGTGTTGGCAGGTGCAGGCATGGGCTTTTGGCTGTTGTGCTGCATGGCTTTTGTTGCGGGGTAGTGTACAGGATTGGATCTGATGGGGAAGGTGCCGGGGTTGTTCTCGCGCCCATGTTTTGCGTGGCCGTGGGGGTTTGACATGGGCTCACTTCACTGAATTACTGGGGTCTGGTTGCTGGAGCTAACCAGCCGAAAGAGTGTCATACCTTGCACCGAAATAAGGAGTATCCAATGTCAAACCCGTCCCCGCTCGCTGCACTGGTGTATAACCCTTCTCACCCTTGGCGCTACGGGCTGTATATCGGTGTGGTGATTGTCTGCGCCATCGCCTGGCTGGGGGTTTTTGATGCGCGGGCAGAGCTGGATGTTGATGCGGCCCTCGCCAATGCGGGGATTATCTACGGCCTTGCCAGGGTGCTGAACGGGGTGATTTCGTTTATCCAGGATGTGGATATCCATGTGCTGGTGCTCACTGTTTCACCGGGCGAATTCCTGGCGCCCCTCAACGATCTTGTCGAACAATTCTCGAAGGTGATGACCTTTGCCCTGGCATCCCTCGCCCTGCAGAAGGTGTTGCTGCTGATCACCAGCCATCAGATCTTTAATGTGCTGCTGACTTTGGCGGGGATCAATGTTTTTGCTGCGCGCTGGATTTCTCCAGGTTACAGCCTGTGGGCGTTGAAAATCTTTATCACGCTGTTTGTGCTCCGGCTGTCCCTGGTGCTGATTATTCTGGCCAATACGGCGGTGGATGCGGTGTTTCTGGCTGATCAGACCCGGATACACAAACAGAGCCTGTCGAGCCTGGAGCAGGATCTGTCGGCCATTGCCGACAATCTCAGCGATGGCAAGGCCGCGCCGGTGGACCGCGAGCGCAGTGCGGCGCTGGCGGCTGAACTCTCCGAGCTGGCAGCGCAGTCCCTGGACATCGCCCGTTCCATACAGCAAAAGCAGCAAGCCATCGCGCTGCAGCAGGGGATTGTTCGCCGGGCGCGTCCGGATACCGGGTTGATGGACCGCCTCAACCCATTCCGGCAGGAGAAAGATCCCCGGGTGCTGAGGGCCATTGCCGCCATCAAAACCCTTGAGGCGGAAATCGGCGATCTTGAGCGCCGTCAGCAGGGCTTGCAGAGGCAGCAGGCAGCTGCCCGGGCAGCCCTGGATTGTGAGAAAAGGCGCGCCGCCGGTGAGGCGTGCTCGGTGGGTGAGTGGCTGGGCAACAAGACCGGCACGTCCGCCCTTCGCGCAAAGATCAGCAGTATCCAGCAATCGGCGGAGGATAAAATTGACAGCGTTATTGCCCTGCTCACCCTGATGGTGCTGAAAACCATCATTCTGCCCCTGTTGTTCTGGTGGCTCATTGTTCGCACCATCAAGGCCCTGTGGCGGGTTGATAGTGGCAGAGATGACAGAAGCCTGGATGAGCGATGGCGGGATGAAAGGCTGCTGGATGGGCGGCGGCGCCAGGATGCGGTCCCGGTGGCAGGCGAAAGCGGGCAGTCAGCATAGGGCTGGTAGTGCTTTTTCAACATCCATGGGGTTGGCTGCTGAAAACGCGGGAATGTCTTTTTTGAAAAGAACCACAGGGTAGACCGGAAGGGAGTCTGTACGCCAGTACCATCTTCCACTGTCAGGAAAGCATCTCGCTGCGGAAGTGCTTCGGCGTTTTGCCGGTTGCCTTGCGGAACACCTGGGAAAAGGATGACTGGTTGCTGAAACCGCAGCGAAACGCCACTTCCTTGATCAGGCAATCCGGTTGTGACAACAGCAGTTTGGCGCGGTTGATGCGAAATTCGTTGATAAACTGGCCGAGAGTGCGGCCAGTGGTTTTTTTGAACATTCGTGAAAGGTGGCGGCTGCTGACCTCGCACAATTGCGCCAGTGCCTCGACACTGAGTTCCTGTCCCCCCGTGTTGATCACCCGTTCCTCGATAAGCCTCAACTGGCGCGCAGAAAGCTGCCCGGTGGCGGTATGGTTTACTTCCCGCAGGGCGCGAAAATGGCGGCTCAGTTCCACCAGCAGAGTCTGGAAGATGGCATCCACCAGAATTTCCTGGCCGTAGCGGGGTGTTAGCACTTCTTCCGTAAGCCGCAACAAGTTGCTGCGGATGTTGATGTTTTTGATGTCAAAGCAGGCGGCGAGCTCCAGGGGTGTCCATTGCCAGTTGATATGGGGTGCAAACAGGTCGGGATCGAACAGGCAACAGATTTCCCGATAGTCACTGGTCGAGCCGCGCACCAGGGATTCCTGTCCGGCAGGCACAAAACAGCAATTGCCAAAGGCTGTGAACAGTTCCGGACTTTGCTTGCCCATGTAGCTTATTTGCATGTCATGGGGACGGGGGCTGAGGGCCAGGCTGAGGTAGCAGACATCCATGGTGACGGGGCTGGACGAGTGGGCTTTGAGGGTATGAAAGTGACGGATTTCAACACTTAGGCCAGGGCGCGAAATGCGCCCTTCAATGTCATATTCCCGGTCGGAGAGGGTTGTGGGAACACTGCTGGCGAGTTTTTTTTGCCAGTCTGATGATCCAGTGGATTGCTCCCTTGGGTTTTCAGGTTCCAATGGGTCAGGAGTCAGTGGTGGTGTTGCCATGATCTACCCCGATTAATAAGCCATTAACATCAGCTCTTTGCCGCCCCCACCATCTGATAGATCCCGGCGCCATAGGCCATCATTTGCTCCATGGTGAGATTGCGGAACGGCGTCATCGGGCACAGGGCATTGGCCACGCTCCACAACGGCTCGGTCTGCTCCATCACCTCGTCGATACTGCCGCAGGCAACAAAAGCCAGCACCATCTCGTCCGGCACCTTGTCGAGTACCGATGCCACATCGCTCTGGCGCACCGCCGCTTCCTGGCAGATTTTCGCTTCCTTCAAAAAGCCGTGGGCTTCGAACAGATCTTCATAGGATTTGATGCCGGCGTAGTAGGCCACAGTGGGACGTGAATCATCAATGGCCTGCTTGCGGTTGCTGTTGATGGCAACCCAGGGCCAGTAGGTGATGTCGATATCCTCCCGCTTGCGGCCAAATTCTGTCAGGGAGCGGTCTATCAATGGGCGTATATGGTCGTTGGTGTATTGCACTGTCCACAGGGAGTGGCCCTGCAAACCGTCGGCTACTTCCAGCGCGAGGCGCGCCATATTGTCGCGCATGGCACCGATGGAGATGGGGATATGCTCCCGCACCGGCGGTGCGGTGACGATCATCTCCTTGTAATCCGCCTTGTAGTAGATACCGTCGTAGGGTTGCAGCCCTTTGTGGGCGCCGGACACCACGTGGCGCACGGCGGCGACAGTGTCGCGCAGGTGGGTCATCAGCTTGTAGTTGGGAGTGCCATGCATCCCCACGGTGGTGGAGGGCAGGGAACTGCCCAGTCCGAGCATAAATCGCCCTTCGGAAATGCGGTCCATATCCATGGCGGCAAAAGCCGTTTCAAAAGGGCTGCGGGCCGCTGCAACGGCAACGCCGGGAGAAACCTTGAGATGGTTGGTGCCACAGGCCACTGCTGCCAGCGGGGCAAAGGGCGGGCCGTAGATTTGCAGCATAAAGGCACCTTCAAAACCGGTATCTTCCATCTGCTTGCCCATCTCCATTAGCTGGCGGCCTGGGGCCACGGGCAGTACGCCCCAGTATTGGCGTTCCTTACCGACGGCGTTGACGGATTTTGATCCGGTTTGCGACATGAATAGCTCCTGATTTTGATGGGTATATATCGGGTCTGTATTTTCTGGTCAATGGTATCACTGTTGCGAAGTGGTGGTAATGGTGGAGCTGGACCCTGTGTTTCCAGCGTCAGCGAGTGGAACCCCCTCACATTATGCTTGCGTGGATTGATTGATCCGCCATTTCCTGGCTGGTTTAGTCGTAGCGTTCGTCGAGCTGGTTTGGTGGTCTGAATGTCTTTAATGGAACAGTCTGTCACTGCCCGGATGGAGAAAGTGAGGCTTGAACACTGTTTATACCCTACTCTGTACGGGTTCGGAATCAAGGGGTCATGAGCCGGAGATCCGGCAACACAACCATAGGGGACCTCTAAAAACTAGCTTACTAGGTCTGGCGTCGTCGCCTAAAGCGCCTACTTTTGGTAAATTTGGCCTCAAAATGCTCATTTACTACGTGTAAACTCCGCTTTTTCGGCCAAATTTGCCTAGCCAGCCCGTCGCCGCCTACGTTTTTAGAGATCCCCCATAATCAAAAAGGAGTAGCCAACACCATGAGCACTAACGAACGCGACGAAAAATTCAAACGTGGGCTGGAAGTGGTCGATCAGGTCTATGCCGATCCGACCCTGACTGCCCAGATGGCCGCCGGTGGCGATCAACTGTGGACCAGCGAGACAATACGCCATCTGTTTGCCGATATCTGGGGCCGTCCCGGCCTGTCCATCCGCGACCGCCGCCTGCTGGTGATCGGTGCCACCACCATGCTGGGTCGCGCCGACCTGCTCGAAGTACAGCTGCGCGGTGCCATCCTCAACGGCGAGTTCAGCGATGAGGAGCTGGACGAAATGGTCCTGCAGATGGCCTTCTACGCAGGCTGGGGCAATACCACTGCCCTCAATCGAGGCCTCAGTGAAGCGCGTCGCACCTGCGCCGAAATGAAAAAAAACCAGTAGTTCTGCTCTGTGCCAGTGCTTTTGCAATGAGGTTTTGGCAGCCTGGATCAGCATTTGTCACTTACCTATGAACTTCAGGCAACAGGTTTCTCGTCTTGGCAGTGATTCCAGCCAGCTGTACTGCAATGGCTCGCCGACACTGACTGGCAGGCACTGCATAGGTGCAACACTCACTCAACTGTGGCTCCGGTGCTAGCGGTTCATAAAATGAACCGCTAGTCCGGCAGTATTGCGGTTACGTCAGGCTTTTTCAGGTGAATCTTGCATCTTGCTCCGCATAGGGGGATTATCAGGGCATTATTGATAATGGTTCGCGGGTAATGGGGTCCGGTTTTATGATTGGGGATCATCTTCAATGTCAGAAGAGTGAATATCGCTGTCGACTGAAACCTGCCGCCCATCCATTCAATGTGTTGGGAAACAATAAAAAGTGAGCCTGAAAACCCGCTTTTTTCTGCTGGCTGCTGTCCTGTTTGTGATGGTGTCGGTTTTCGCCTGGTCCCTGTTCAGGCCGGTCGTGGAGCGCATTGTTGAGGAATGGGGGCTGCGCATTGCAGAGATACAGGTGCGCTACGACAGCGCGCGCATGTTGCAGCCTCTGGAGCGGGAGCTTGTCCTGGCCCGGCAAATGGCGGACTCCAATGTGCTCAAGCGCTGGGCAAGGGAGCCTGAAAATCTGCAACTGGAACAGCAGGCACTGGAGGAGATGGAAAGTTTCCGGCGCAACTTCCGCGACCGCAGTTTTTTTGTTGCCCTGCTGGATTCCGGTGCCTATTACCACAATAACGCCAACGGCGATTTTACCGGTCAGGAGCTGCGCTACCATCTGCAGCCGGATAAACCCGCCGATGCCTGGTTTTACCGGCTGGTGGAGGAGGGCAGGGATTTCCATATCAACGTCAACCCCGATGAGCATCTGGGTGTCACCAAGCTGTGGGTCGATGTGCTGATGCGGGATGGCGACAGGATACTGGGAGTTGTCGGTACCGGCATCCCGCTGGATGACTTTTTGCAAAACATCGTCGATGCGGACCAACCTGGCATAACCACGCTGTTTGTCGATCAATCCGCTGCCATCCAGTTGCACCGCGATACCCGGCTGATCGACTATGCCACCATCGTCAAGCCCGAGGGCCAGAAAAAAACCATTGACCTGCTGTTCGACAACCCGGCTGACAGTGAACGTCTGCTTGCAATGATGTCCAGGCTCAGGGGCAGTCAATCTCCGTCCATGAAGGTTGTGACGGACTTTGTGACGGTGGACGGCAAACGCCACCTGGCCGGTATCGCTTACCTCCCCGCTATCGACTGGTACGAGATCACCCTGCTGGATCTTGATGTGTTGATGCCGGCCAGCAGTTTCCAGTCCGTGCTGCTGATATTTATTCTGATTTTCCTGGTATTTCTGCTGCTGATGCACCTGATGCTGCGGCTGTTGATACTGGACCCTGTGACAAAACTTGAGTACGCCATGGTGCAGATCAGGGACGGCAACCTTGACCCCCAGGCATTGCCAACCGGCAAGGGGGAAATTGCTCGCCTGATCGGACACTTTAATAATATGGCCGAGGCTATTCGCAGCCATACCCGGGATCTGGAAGCCAAGGTGCAGGAGCGTACCGAGGCGCTGCACACACTGGCCCGACTCGACCCCCTTACCAATCTGGTGAACCGCCGCGGCATGACCGAGTTGCTGGCGACTGAGGTTGAGCGCATACGGCGCCAGGGTTCGGCATTTGGGGTGATTTCTCTGGATGTGGACAATTTCAAGCAGCTCAACGATTCACGGGGCCACAATGTGGGTGATCTGGCGCTCAGCCAGATTGCCGACGCCCTGCGCGCCAGTATCCGTCCCTATGATCACCCGTCCCGCTGGGGTGGTGACGAGTTCCTGGTGGTGCTTTCCCCTTGTGATGGCCCAACACTTGAGGCCATTGGCGCGCGTATACGCAGCCGTGTTGAAAAGGACCTCAGCCGTTCAGGTCTGGCGCTGACCGTCAGCGTTGGTGGTTATCTGGCCCAGCCAGCGGATACCGTTGAACTCATCCTGCAGCGTGCCGATGAAGCCCTGTATACCGCCAAGACAGAGGGACGCAACGGTCTCCGCATCGCTTCTCCGGCGCCCTGGCCCGACGCCGGTGTTGATAATGCCGGTGAATCCCCTTAGCTCTGTGCCAATATAGCTCTGTGCCAACATTTGTTCTGATGCCAGTATTAGTCCTGATGCCAGCAAGCGAGGGCTGGAGATAGGCGCTATAATCACCGCCTTTTGACTCGGGCAAAACTCAGTATGGGCACTTACCTTGAGGCGCTGGCCAAACGCCGCACCTTTGCAATCATTTCTCACCCCGATGCGGGTAAAACCACGATTACTGAAAAGCTGCTGCTGTTCGGGCAACTGATCCAGGTTGCCGGTACCGTCAAAGGCAAAAAGAGCGACCGCCACGCCACCTCTGACTGGATGTCCATGGAGAAGGAGCGGGGCATCTCGGTGACGTCCTCGGTGATGCAGTTTCCCTGGAAGGAGCGTGTCGTCAACCTGCTCGATACCCCCGGTCACGAGGACTTCTCCGAAGATACCTATCGCACCCTGACGGCGGTGGACTCGGTGCTGATGGTGATCGACGGCGCCAAGGGCGTGGAGGAGCGCACCATCAAGCTGATGGAGGTGTGCCGCCTGCGGGATACGCCGATTCTGAGCTTTATCAACAAGATGGACCGGGATATCCGCGATCCCATCGAAGTGCTGGACGAGATTGAAAACGTACTGAGTATTTCTGCCTCCCCCATCAACTGGCCCCTGGATATGGGCAAGCAGTTCCGTGGCGTGTACAACCTCTACACCGATACCATTCACGTCTACCAGCAGGGCAAGGGCCATACCATCCCTGAGGACGTGCGCATCCAGGGCCTGCACAGCGACGAGGCCAAAAAGCTGCTGGGATTTAATTACGACATCACCCTCGAGCAGATCGAACTGGTGCGCGGCGCCGCGCCTGAGTTTGACCTGCAGGCCTATCTGCGCGGTGAGATGACGCCGGTGTTTTTCGGTACGGCGCTGGGCAACTTCGGGGTGCGGGAGATGCTCGATCATTTCGTCGAGTGGGCACCTGCACCCCTGGATCGCGCCACCGAATCCCGCATAGTGAAAGCCTCGGAACCCGCCTTCAGCGGTTTTATCTTCAAGATCCAGGCGAATATGGACCCCAAGCACCGCGACCGCATCGCCTTTATGCGGATTTGCTCGGGGACCTACAGCCGCGGCATGAAAATGCGCCATGTGCGGCTGGGCAAGGATGTGCGCATCGCCGACGCCGTGACTTTCCTGGCGGGGGAGCGGGAGAATGTAGAGGAGGCCATAGCCGGGGATATTATCGGCCTGCACAACCACGGCACCATCCAGATCGGCGATACCTTCACCGCCGGGGAAGACCTGAAATTTACCGGTGTGCCCCATTTTGCACCGGAGCTGTTCCGCCGCATTCGCATGCGCGATCCCCTCAAGGCCAAGCAACTCCACAAGGGCTTGCAGCAGCTGTCGGAAGAGGGTTCAACTCAGGTGTTTTTCCCCATCAACAGCAACGATGTGGTAGTGGGCGCCGTGGGTCAGCTGCAGTTTGAGGTGGTGGCTTACCGCCTCAAGGATGAGTATGGGGTAGATGCCCTTTACGACGCAGTCAACGTTCACACTGCCCGCTGGGTGGAGGGTTCCGGCAAGGATATCCAGAAGCTCAAGGACAAGGTGTCGGACAATCTGGCCATCGATGGCGGTGGACACCTGACGTTTCTGGCGCCCACAAGGGTCAACCTCAGCCTGACCCAGGAACGCCATCCGGAAGTGCGTTTCCTGGCCACAAGGGAACATTGATCCCGTTGGATAATCTGCCTGTCCCCGATTACCATCGTGCCCATCGCTCCAGCCTGGCGCGATGGCTGGGGCGCAGTTTGCTGCGTTGCTGGGGGGGTTGGCGGGTGGTGGGAGAAATTCCTGTCAGGCGGCGGCTGATTATTGCCGTGGGTCCCCATACCTCCAACTGGGATTTTTTTGTCTGCATGGCGGCAATGCTCGCCCTTGATATGCGTATCCACTGGCTGGCCAAGCACAGTGTCTTCCGTCCCCCTATGGCAGCTCTGCTGACCCGGCTCGGGGGCATCCCCGTCAATCGCGGCAAACCTGAAGGTATGGCCGAGGATATCGCGGCTCGTCTCAATCAGGTGGACGCCATGATGATCGCCATTACCCCGGAAGGCACCCGCAAGAAGGTTGCCCGGTTGAAAACCGGGTTTGTGCGTATCGCCCGCGCTGCTGATTGTCCTGTGCTGCCATTAACCCTGGATTTTGCCAAAAGGGAGCTCCAGCTCCACACACTGTTCTGGCCAGGTGAAGACGCAGAGCAGGACGCAGCCACCATTCGCACCCTGTTTGCCACCGTTACGGCCAAAAATCCCGCTAATTTCTGACTCCTGCCCCTTCACTTGCCGATCATTGCTGTATCCGGTTTGCCAATCCCGCTGATTGGAGCCACACTTTTTCCAGACTCTCAGGAGAAGTGTATGCACACACCCAGAATGACCCATGTTGCCCTTCATGTGCGGGATCTCGATGCCTGTGTGGAGTTCTACAGTGATTGTTGCGGTATGAACGTCATCCACCGCCGCGAGGCGGGTCTCAAACGCATTGTGTGGATGGCGGAGCCGGGGCGGGAGACGGATTTTATTTTTGTCTTGATGGATAAGGGGGATGACCTGCAGTTGGCGGATACGGATTACCGCCATTTCGGTTTTGCCATGGCAAGCCGCGAGGATGTTGACAGTATCGCCCGGCTGGGGGCAAAACTGGGCTGCCTGGTCTGGGAGCCTCGGGATGAACCTTTCCCCGTGGGCTATTACTGCGGTCTGCGGGACCCCAATGGCAACTATGTGGAATTCAGTTACGGTCAGCCCCTGGGTCCCGGGGCGGAGCAGGCCTTTGTCCGCAGGGAAATAGAATTGTAGCGGCAGCAGTATCAGCGCCGGTCCCCAGCTAGTGTGCGCAAGCGCACCGATATCCTGTTCCCTGATAGCTACAATCCCCTGCCTGAACGGTAGCAGGCGTTGCGGTTGCCCCGTTCCCTACATTGTTTGCAACCAGGTTATTGCCATGAACAGCATCATCTATCTCGTCGGATTTATTGTGGTTGTCTATTTTATTCTCAGGGTTATAGGGCTGGTTTAGCCAATACCCAGCAATGCTCACATCGCGCTATTCGACAGGGTTTAACCATGACTATTGCACTGACTCCATTGATTTCCCTTATTGCCGGAATACTGATCCTGCTGATGCCGCGGTTATTGAATTACATCGTGGCCATTTACCTGATTGTCGTCGGGCTGGTAGGGCTTTTTGGCGGCGGTAACTTTAATTTGCATATGTAGTGGTGCTCTTGCCCCATTAGATTTCCTGCGCCTGAGCCTATTGCAAGCTGCGCAGGAAGTCCTGGATGGCAAGCACTGCGTGCGCTTCATCCAGCATGGGGGCGTGGCCCCTGTTGGGAATGCTGACGGCTTTGGCCTGTGATTTGCGACTGAGCATTTCGTCCACCGTTCCCTGTGACAGAATGTCGGAATGGGCGCCCCGCACCATCAGCATTGGTACATCCTTGAGGGCATCAAACAGTGGCCACAGCGCCATGGATGCTGCGCCGCCATCTCCTGCGGGTGCTGCCTGGGCAATGGCGGGATCATAGGCAAGTTGCAGCAACCCTTGCGGGGTTTCCCGGTATTGGCGGCGGGCAAAGCGCAGCCAATCGTCATCGTTGTAATCAGGGAAGGCATGGCTGTTGAGTTGCTTTGTCTGCTCGGCGGCCTGTTGCCAGTTGCTGGCGGGTATTGAATTTTTGCCCACATAACCCTGGATGCGCGCCAGGCCCTCGCCTTCGATCACTGCGCCTATATCGTTCAGTATCAGACCCCGGACGATCTCCGGGCGCATGGCCAGCATCTGCATGGCAATCAGGCCCCCCATGGACGTGCCGATCAACACCGCGTCGGTAATCCCCAGTCCATCCAGCAATGTGAACATGTCTGCGGCGTAGACGGGCACCTGGTAGCGGGATGGATCAGGGTCCATAGCCGAATTGCCCCGTCCCCGCTGGTCCACTGCCAGTATCCGGTAGTCGGGGCGCAGATGTTCAATCAGGCCCTCGAAATCAGCGGAATTGCGGGTCAGCCCGTGCATGCACAGCAGGGTAAAGGGTGCCGAACCGGGGCCGTAGTCGCGGGCATAGAGTTTGAGGCCATCGCTGCTGGTGTACCAGTGGTGCTGATATTCATTCATGGTGAGCTCCGACAAGGTTGGGTGCAGATTGGCAGCCTGGCCAGGTGTAAGGTCCGGCGTTTATTACTGCGGCAGAACAGTGTCCGCCCTTGTGCTGGTGGCGGCAAATTCAAGGTCTGCTGCCGCCAGCCTGCGGTACAGGGCTATTGTGCGGTGATAGGGCGCCCAGTGAATAAGGTAAGTGGCCAGTGCCTGCCACAGGGCAACCCAGGCGGCAACGGTGAGTCCTTCGGCAAACACGCTCAGAAGGATGGACGGATTGCTGTCCGCACGCTGGCTGACCGCCAGCGCCAGCACCAGAAGCACAAGACCGGCACAGAGTAATATCAACGACGTGCGAACCCTGCGGGCCATATTGCGCTTCTCGATATCCACCAGGTAGACAAAAAAACTGCGGAAACTGTTGCGGATGGTGGCGCGCTCGCCGGCTTCCGGCAAAGCCGGCAGATTGATCCGCAAGGCAAAGGGCAGCTCGTTGATTTCCCTGGCGCAATCGAGGATATAAGTAACAAGGTCGCCATTGAGATCCTTGCGGTTATCCGGGGAAAAGCGGTCAAAGGTATTGTAAAGATCGTCCACCTTTTGAGCGGCGACATCAATCACGATATCGCCGCTGGCATTCTTGCCGTAGCGGGCGATGATGTTCTGTTTTCTGTCCTGTCGCCCCATGCTGCTGGCCCTCTGCGTTGGGGTTCGCTTCAACCATAGCGTCTGACAAGCAGAGCCTTACAGGGTTTTTTTAACCTGTATGCTGGAAATGCCATTTTGCTGCAGTACATTGCGGGCATTGGCAAGACTCTGGGTGTCGCTGAAAGGGCCAACCTGGACGCGATGCCAGGTTTCCCCCGGACGGGGGCTGACGGTTTCCACTCTGGCCTGCATATTGAGAAAGATGAGTTTTACCCGCAAATTCTCCGCATCATTGGCGCTTTTGAAAGCGCCGGCCTGGAGGATATAGATTTCCCGGGGTGGATCGGGCTGGGGCGGCGGTTTGCTGGCGACTGTTTGCGCCGGGGCCAACGTGGTGGCGGGTTTGGCTTCTTCCGCTTTGGGTTTGTTCGCTGCATCCGGTGTTGGCGATGTTGCGGCGGCAACGGAAGGCATTTGGGTCTCGGACTTGGCAGTTTTTGCCGCAGCCGTCTCGGCGATGTTGTCTGTGTCAGGCTCTGGCATGGGAGTGGGGGTTGGCATTTCCACCGGCGTGGCGGGGGTGCCAGCCTCGTCGGCGATGATCACCTCGCTTTCCTTCAGCAGGGTGTAAAAGTCGAAACGGGGTTTTGGCATTTTGCCGTTTGCTTCCACCTCCGGGGGCGCTTCGGCAACAGTGGGTTCGGCATCCTCTTTACCAGCTTGCAGCACCAGGTTCATAACCAGAGCGCCCACCAGAGCGCCAGCCACCAGCCACAGCCACCCCGGCGCTGTTTTTCGGGTGGGTTGGTGGCGGGTATTCCTGGCCTTGTTGGGGCGGCGTGATGGTTTGGCGTAATCCCTGTTCATCCGGTATTTTCTTGCTCGTGTCAGTGGGAATTGTAGGGGTTTGCAGACGGGACTGTCAGCTTCTATTTAACTGCGGCGGATTTCCCCGGGCTTATACAGCCGTTGTGGCGGTCAGATTCCCGGCCATCACAGCATATCCTGCGCATCCACATCCACGGACCAGCGCACCTTGCGGGCGCTTTTTTCCTTTTCCAGTTGCGGACAAAGTTCGGATAACAATTGCTGCAGCTCTGCCCTGTGGTCGGCAAACAGGGACAGCTGAAAGCGATAGCGATTATTGCGGCGCTCCATGGGGGATGGCAGCGGGCCGAGATAGCGCAGAGCGGGGGAGGGTGGCGTCAGCTGTTCCGCCCGCTGTCGCGCCACCCGCAGAAAGTGCTCGGCGTCAGGGGCGGATTCAGCCTCTGCCCGCAACAGGGCCAAGTGGTTGCAGGGTGGCAGGCCCGCCGCCCGGCGCTGCTCCAGCAGGGTGCTGGCAAAAGCGTTATAGCCTTCGCCGGTGAGCTGGGTGATCAGGGGGTGATCGCAGAGGTGACTCTGAATCAGCACGGTGCCGGGTTTTTGGCCGCGGCCCGCCCGACCCGCCACCTGGGTAATCAGTTGGCCCATTTTTTCGGTGGCGCGAAAGTCGGCACTGAACAGGCCGCCGTCGACATCCAGCAGGGCGGCGAGGGTGACGTGGGGGAAATGGTGCCCCTTGGCCAGCATCTGGGTACCCACCAGAAGGCAGGGTTCACCGTCGTCGATTCTGGCTACCAGGTTTGCCATTGCGTTCTTGCTGCGGGTGGTGTCCCGGTCTACCCGCAGTATCGGGATAGTGGGGAACAATTCCCGCAGGGTGGCCTCGCCCCGCTCCGTCCCCTGGCCAACAAAGGTCAGGGCGTGGCTGTGGCAGTCCGGGCAGCGGCCTGGCAGGGGTTGCTGGTTTTCGCAGTGGTGGCACAGCAGGCGATTCTGGCCCATATGCACGGTCATGCGAGCGCTGCAGTTGGGGCATTGCGCCATCCAGCCGCAGTCGTGGCACAGCATCAATGGGGCGTAACCGCGGCGATTGAGAAACACCAGCACCTGGTTGCCCGCCTTGAGGGTATCCCCGATGGCTTCGATCAATGGCGTTGAGAACCCGGCGCTGAGGCGGGACTGGCGTATATCCAGCAGTTGCCAGCGGGGTTTGCTCACCCCCTCGGGGCGCTCGTTGAGTATCAGGCGCTGGTAGCGCCCGCGTTCGCAGTTGTAAAGACTCTCCAGGGAAGGGGTGGCGCTGCCGAGGATAACCGGAATCTGCTCGCGGCTGGCGCGCATCACTGCCACATCCCGGGCGGCGTAGCGGAACCCCTCCTGCTGCTTGTAGGAGCTGTCGTGCTCCTCGTCGATGATGATAATGCCCGCTTCCTTCATGGGGGTAAAAATCGCCGAACGGGTGCCGATCAGAATGCGTACGCGCCCATCCCGGGCACCCTGCCAGGCATCCAGGCGCTGGCGATCATTCAGGCCCGAATGGAGTACGGCAATTTCACAGTTGAAGCGGCGCTGAAAGCGACCCAGTGTCTGGGGGGTGAGATTGATTTCCGGGATAAGCACCAGGGCCTGCTTGCCCGCTTGCAAAACCCTGGCGATAGCTTGCAGGTAGATCTCGGTCTTGCCGCTGCCGGTTTCCCCCTGCAACAGGTAGCTGTTGAAGCCATTCAGGGTCAGGCTGTCCATCACCTGCTGTTGCTCCGCTCGCAGATGCAGGGCAGGTTCCGCCAGCAGAGTTTTTGGGTCAGCGCAAATGTTGCAGTCAGGAACCGCTTGGTGGAAGGCTTCGATCAGCCCCTTTTTATGCAGGGTGCGGATAATCTCGCGGCTGATGCCCTGTTCGACTATGGCGGCGGAAGTGAGGCTGGTATGGGCTATCAACAGTTGCAGAAGCTGTTGCTGTTTTTTTGCCCCTGACAGGGCCGTTTCCGGCAACCCCAGCCCGTGGGTGCTCAAGCGCCAGTACTCCTGCGTTCTGGCCTTGAGGGGCGCGCCCTGGCGCAGCAGTACCGGCAGTATGCCGGCGAGGGCATCGCCCACCGGATGTTGATAGTAATCGCTGGCCCACAGGTAGAGTCGCAATAATTCCGGCGGGATGACCGGTTCAGTATCAAGCACCACACTGATGGGTTTGAGCTTGGCCACTGCCTGGTCGGTATCTTCAGCCAGTTTCACGATAATCCCTGTAACTTCCCGTTTTCCAAAGGGAATGACTACCCGAAAGCCGGGTGCTGGCTGGTTTGCATCCAGGTTGCCAGCGTCCCCGTCTGGTGGCAGGTAATCAAACAGCCGACGCAGGGGGGAGGGCACGGCAACCCGGTAAATCAAACGCGGTTTCTCAGGGGCCATGACCAAATAATGCCTTGAATATGGAGGGGTTTCTGGTAGTATGCGCGCTCCGTAAACCAAAGGCGTACGGTGCCCGGCAAGGCAGGCAAGTTAAATGACCGGGTGGCGGTATGCAAGCATTGAGGTCAACACCATGAAATCTGATATCCATCCCGCCTATGGCAAGCTCGTCGCCAACTGTAGCTGCGGCAACGTGATCGAAGCTGGCTCCACTTCCACTGCAACCATCCACCTGGATGTCTGTTCCAGCTGCCACCCGTTTTATACCGGCAAGCAGAAGGTTGTCGACACCGGTGGCCGCATTGAGCGCTTTAACCGCCGTTTCGCTGGTCGCGCCAGCAAATAAGATTTTTTTGACC